>WLWG01001545.1_pt1 | contig 20356 bp, 24 predicted proteins | sample 6712871 | NCBI WGS metagenome assembly WLWG01 (sample SAMN12718693, study PRJNA515312) | sponge metagenome | isolation source: marine sponge | host: Mycale hentscheli | place: New Zealand: South Island, Marlborough, Capsize Point | collected 2003-05-01
TATAAAGAAAATAAAAAAACAAAATATAGAATAATATAATTATGGCAACACCGTTACTTAAAAAAATGATGAAAGGGCCTAAATGCTGGAAAGGTTATGTGGCAAAAGGTAAAAAGAAATCTCCAAGTGGAAAGAAAAATCCTGATGGAAGTCCAAAAATGGTTAATAACTGTGTTAAAGTAGGTTCTAAAAAGAAAAAATAATGGCTTTTAATCTACCTAACGGACCCTTAGATATGAGAAAGACTACCAAAGGTAAAGGTAGAACTTTTAGAAAAACTGAAGAGGGAGCTGGTATGACTAAAAAAGGAGTCAAACAATATAGAGCAGAAAATCCAGGTAGTAAATTAAAAACTGCCGTTACTGGTAAAGTAAAACCAGGTAGCAAGGCTGCTAAAAGAAGAAAATCATTCTGCGCAAGATCAAAAGGTTGGACTGGTGAAAGAGGTAAGGCTGCAAGAAGAAGGTGGAAATGTTAAAATAAAAAAAAAAAATAAAACATTATGATTAGAAATTATTACACTGAAGCATATAAAGGAGGTATTGTACCAGCTATAAGTGCTACTAACTTAATAGACGGCACAGCAAAAGTTATAGAAACAGTTGCTCAAGCAGGTGTTGTTAACGCAGCTACGTCTAAAACATTTGTTCTAACTACCCTTAATTTAATTATAAAAAGAGGTATGTATATGACAGCAGCTGCTGGTTCTGGTGGTGTACCCGCTGTTTCAATTAACGATAACGTTATTGTTGAATCAGTTGTTTATGGAGCTACCACAACAACAGTAACTCTTAATAAACCTGTACAAACTGCATTAGCTCAAGCTTTAACTTTTTTTAGTATAGCTCAGAGCTCGTGGAAAGAATACAATTTATATGTAGGTACTTCACCTGCATCTTCTACTATATCAGTTTTAACTTCTTCAAATCAAGAATTAACGTTTGTTAACCCTGCTGCTGGATTTGTATTACCAGTATCAGTTGTTCAAGTAACTGCTGTTACAGGTGGATTAACTAATTTAATAGCGTTAGACTAATGGAACCATCAAGAAAAAGTATTAGAAAAGCAAACAAAGGTTTGCGTCAAGCTAGAAGAGAAAGAGCTAAAGGTGTAAAAGAACAAGGTCAAGAAAACTATAGCTATGATGGCTATGAAAAAGGTAGATACAATAAAAAAGGTGATGATATAGAATATGGTAAAACAAAAAGATATTCTAAAAAAAATCCACCATTACAAAAAAAAGCACCTTTTTACAAAACAGGATTTATGGGTATTAACCCCGATCACAAAGGTTATTGTACACCAATGACAAAAGCAACGTGCACTCCTCGTAGAAAAGCGTTAGCTAAAAGACTAAAACCTGGAGGAGACTTATATAAAGGAAAAAAATAAAAAAACTATATTATGCCAAACATTAGTAAAAAAACAGCTTACGACGTAAAAGAAGCAAGCAATCAGTCGCTATCAAAAAGCGCAAGAAAACATTATGCAGAAAATGCACAAGCAGGTTCTAAATCAGATTCAAAAAAAGGTTCTTGGGTCTCTAAACACTTTAAACATTAATTATGGGATTTTCAATGAAAGGACCCAATATGAGTATATCATATGGAGGTGAATCAAACAAACAACAAAAGAGTAACTTGATGAAAGATAATCCAGTTGCTAAACATGCATCAGCTATGAACATGGGTAAAATGCATAGTAAAAGCCCTAACTATAAATATTCTGATACCCCTATGGAATTAACAGCTGAGGGTAAAAAAAAAATATTAGCAAGTGATGCTAATCCTGAGTTTAAAAAAGCTATAGCTAAATCTCCAGTTAATAAAAACGATCCTAAACAAATTGCTAAACTAGCATCAGTAGAGCAAAAACCAAAAGCTAGTGCACAAGGTTTAAAGAAAAAGAAAACTATAAAACCTAAACCTAAACCTAAAGTTAGTCATGGTATGTATGGTGAACTTAAAGATAAAAAAACTGGTAAAGTTATAAAAACATTTGGCAAAAAGCCATCAGGCTCACCTGCTACTAAACCAGGAGAACCTAAAAGAGTAAAAATAGAATCAAAAGGTAAGGCTGGTCAAGGATCTACTGAGTATGTTAGAGGTGGTAGAGATGGAGATAAAAATGCAAGAAGTGTAGAAATTGGAAAAGATTATGGTGGGAATCAAACAAAAACTGTACGTAGAAAAAAGAAAGATGGATCTGTTAAAACTAAAAGTAAAAAAATAAGTAGTAAAAAAGCTGAAAGAATTAAAAAAAGAAAAGACAAAAGTCACAGTTCAGAATCACCTGTTAAAAATATAACTTGCGGGGGTAAAAAATATAAGAAATAATGGGAAAATCAGGAACAACTAAATATCCAAAAATGTTTAACTTAGGATCTCCTTTTAAATTAGACCCTAATAAACGAATGGATAAGCTATCGGCTAAACATAAAGAACTTTATGATCGTTTTGAAATGGGTCAAACTAGTGAATCAGAAGAGCAGAAAATGTATAAGCTAGAAGATAAAATGGATAAAGTAGGTAAAAAAATAAAAAAGAAAAAGAGGGGTCTAAGGAGGTAGTTCAAAAACTAGAACTAGAAGACTTGACAAAAGACGAAACCCAACTTATCGCACAGCAACTGAAAAAGGCTGTTAAGAATATGACCTTTACACAAGCAAGTCAAGAGGTAGTTAAATTCGTACAAGACAACCTAACAGACGGGGGGATTTCTGCTAACCAGTTAGACGGACAGAGAACTTTAGTTAGAGCATTAGCACTAATGAAACTAAATGTTTTTACCCTTGATAAATTAATAAAAATAGAAAATGCTGAAAGTTATTACTACAATGCTACTAGTATGGCAGAAATGGCTGGAGACGACGACGTTTACCAGTATCTAGACGACGAAGACGAAGTTGTTCTAACAGTACCACTAGAATTAGACGACCTTACGGTGGTAAACAACGAATTTGCCAAAGCAATAGAGGACGCAGATAGTTATGAAGCAATATACGGTATTGCTTTACAATTCTTAAGAGATATTGCTTTTGAAGAAAAATATGATAATGACCTTAAGAATATTGCTAGCAATTATGTATTTGGCGACCCCGAATTAGAGGATATTTTTTCATACAACTACAAGGAATTAAGAGAAGCGTTTGCTACTTATATTGCGTTAGATATATTTGGCAATGAAGAACTAACTATGTATGACGAATTAGACGACGACGAAGACGTAGATATAGAGGAGGCTAGAGATAAAATAAGATTTAGCAGTTTGGTAGAAAGAATTAAAATAGATTTAGGGGCTGGTGATTTAGAGATTACAGCAGTCCAATTAGAAGATTATGACGCAGACGAGCAAGAAGAAATATTTGGTAAAGTCTTGGCTATCAAGGACGACGAGGGCGATTACTTAGGCAAAATGTCTGACGAAGGGGTACGAGATATTGTTAATGAAATTAATGTGAGAGGAGAATGGATAGATAAATTGCCTAATTTTGCTAATATACTGAGTGGCTTAGTCTATGGATACCAATCAGACGCAGATATATATGAAGATTTAGCAGAGATTAACGAGGAAAGATATGTAGACTACTATGGTTTTTCATTTACTAGAAATGAATACATAGACGGCAGACGTTTTACAGTTGCTAGTAATAACAGACTAAACGATATATTGCGAAATTTGGATTTTGATAGTGATATGATTGCTAGTGCTAATAAATTACAAGAGATAGCAATGCTAAGATTGTCGCAAGGAGAGCCAGTTTTTGCTTAACTTTTTTATAAAAAACTTCTATGTAGATTATATAACTAATGGCACTTCAAGATTTTACTGTTATTTATAATCGTAAACCAATTCTTGTAAGAGCAAGGAATAAGAGAGACGCTATAAAAAAGGTTGTTAAAAAGGAATGCGACGGAAAAGACGGTAGTAATGTGCTAAAGAGTGAAAAATATTTAGAGCAAAATATTCTACCCGAGTTAAAAACACTAGCAGACGCGAGTGAAACAATCTATAACTATACAGACCTTAAAGCGTGTATGTATTTTTTACGCTATGACGCTGACCCACAAATTGTAGAATGCGACGACGAAGATTTCATAGAAACTATTGTAGACTACTCTGAATTTGTTTTAGAAAAATATGGTACTGAAGGAAAAAAAGGTAGGCTAACTGCTAGAGAACGAATGGATAAATTTGACGGACAAGGACCTACACAACAAATCCACTCACCAGCCTACAGTAGAAGTGCTATGGGTAAGAACCCCGAAAAACGTGTAGCATTCTTAGAATTTTGGGATAGATATTATAATGAATATTTTGATAAAGAAAATGTAGGCGAAGGAGCGAAGGAAGAAGATATAAAAAAAAAAGCCCGTAAAAAGGTAGCAAAGAAAGAGGTAAGAAAAACTAATGTTGGTGCTAGAATTAGAACACCAAGTCCTAGTCCCGAGCCAGTGCGAGAACCTAGTCCAGTACCCGAGCCAGTGCGAGAACCTAGTCCAGTACCCGAACCCGAACCCGCTCCCGAACCCGTGGTTGTACCATATAGTAACGACACCGAAATACTTATAGAAGCCTTAAAGTATTTTAATGTAGACGCAAAAGCAATTTTAGCAAATGCTAACAGAGTACCCAACTATTTTAAAACCGAGCAATTTTTTACAGATTTGAGTAATTCGCAATCACCAACGGTAATATCAATTAGAGGACAAGGTCCTAGTTTTAGATTGCCCGATAGATTTAACACAGAATATAAACCGCCTAGAGAGACAACTGCTGAAGAGAAGACGAGGAGAATGTTCCAATTAAATTTAGAAGACCTAATTCAGAGGCTTAATAATGAGGATTTAAATTATACTAAAGAACAAAGAGCGGAATTAGAGAAACAGCGGATAAAACTTGAGAAACGTCTAGCAGAAGGAGAGCCAGTACGTGAGCCAAGCCCCGAGCCATTCATAGGACCTAGAGAACTACGAAAGGGATTTGGTATTAGACGTTTACCTAAGCCCGAACCTACTCTTAAGAAAAAATTAAAACTTAAAAAAAAAGCCCCCGAAAGTCTTGAAGATATTGGTAATAAGTATGCTAGAAACTACAGAAAACTTAATCCAAAATATGATAGCCTATTCAATCAAGCGAAAAAAACAAATATGTTAGAGAGGTTTTTAAGTGACCGAGAGATAGGAAATATGTTAGTCGCATTAACTGAATACGAGAAAGAATTAAATAAAAAAACATTAGATATAGAAGCACTGAAAAAAGCGGGGAAATATTTAGATAGTGTTTATATAAATATAGACGAAAGGGGAGACAAAAAAGACCAACGAGAACTTGGCGACAAATACACACAATGGCTTAGAACCGAAATGAAGAGGAGAGGATATTAATTATGTTCTACCTAAAAGTGCTGTTGGGTCAATAGAAGAACCTTCGCTAGCAGTTGGTTCTTTAGCCAATTCTTCTTGGGCTGTAGGTGGTTTGTCTGTAAGACTGTGAAATAAGGAGTAAAGTCCTAAGCCAGCCCCAGCAAGTTCGCCTACTACTGGTATTGCGTCTAGAGCAGTCATTGCTCCAGCCTCTAATCCTTCACTTCCAATAGCCCCAGCAACTTTACTAGCAGTACCCGATATAGCACTTGTTGCTTTTGGTAATACTTTGCCTATAGCAGAAGCCCCTTCTTCCGCTTCGCCAGCACCAGTGCGGACAAAGGTGGTACTAAGACTTTTACCCCCTTGGTTTCCAATATCTCCTTCTAATGTGTCGGGAACATTATCGTTGCGTCTGCCCGATAAGGCACTATGCCTTGCTGACCCAGCCTCGGGTCCGCCCTCGCTGTCTATTAGGCGGTCTGCTGGTGTAGGACGAGGTGCTGTAGGGTCTGCTACTAGTCTCGCTTGTTGTGGAGTTAGTGGTGCTTGGCGAACGTCGCTTTCTATTTCGTCTGCTCGTGCTACTGGAAAGTTTGTATTTCCTTGGAAAGGTGCTTGTATAGCACCTCGGTCAACTGTTTCGTTAAAACCTCCTAGCCTATTAAGATTAGTATTTTGTGCTGGGTCTACTTGTGTAGCCGTTGCTTCTTCGGTAGCGGTAGCGGGAGCGGGGGCTGGTTCGCTAGCGGGGGCTGGAGTTGGTTTAGTTAACTCCGCTGGTGTGCTAGTTCTTGCGGTTAAAGCATTTCGTGCCTTTTGGGCTTGTTGGGTGGCTAAGCCCCTATACGCTTTGCGTCCTTGGTGAAATGCTGAACTAAGTGTGCTAACTGCTCCAGTGCCAGCGTTGTAGTGGTCTAATACTTCTTGGTATTTTTCTTGTAATCCTTGGGCTTTTTGGCTAGCACTTACGTCGGTACGCTCGTTGCCCGCGTCTATATTACTTTTTAAATTATTAGCGTGTTCTTGTAATAAAGAAATGTATGACATTAGATATAAATAGTTATTAGAAATTAATTCGGCAAAAATTGTGTAGGTGGTTTTCTTCTACGATTTACAACTGGTTTCTCTGTTAATTCTGTTATTTCTTTTTCTACCACTGCGGGCATTGGAGGGTTTGTTAGGGCTAATTTTTTTTGTGCTTTTATTTCCCTTGCCTTCGCTAACTGCTCCCTTCTTTTTTGCTTTCTTATTTCTAACTCTTCGGGGCTTACTTCTTTTTTGGCTTTCTTGGCTGTCGCTTTCGGTTTCGCTTTCACTGGTTTCGGTTCTGTCGCTTTCTTCTTCGGCATTCGTTGATATATTACTGTTAGATTTTTCTTTCTTAGACCAAACCAAATTGTCAAAATTTCTATACATTTCCATATTAGGCACATTCATATAGGTAAAATCCCAATCTTCTTTACGTGTCTCGTTAAATAGCCTTATGAATTCCTTTTCGTCTCCGCCCATAAACGAATAATCGTCTGCTATCTTTTTCAGTTCTGAGTGAGGCAATTCTCCTAATAAAAAGAAGCCTTGTATCTGATTTCTAAGCGTTGACGTTAAAAATTTATAGTACTGTAAACACAGACCTACACATAATCTACCTTCTGTTTCTAAGACTTTAGACCCAATATGTCTATATCTAGTTATCATACTTGTAAAAGCGTCTCTACCATATTTATTTTGCCTAATACCTTTCTCACTCATAGCGTCGTCAATCAGTAGTAAATACTTTCTATCTTCTTTATCGTTTTCTATCATTGAAAGTATTTCGGCTAACAATGTTTCACTGTATTCTTCAAAGAAAAAGTCAAATTCGTCTATCATATTCTTCTGTTGTGTATCGTTCTTAGCACTCTCACTAATTAATATCCGTACGTCAAAAGCCCCACCGTAGAAGCGTTTTTTAGATAGATACATATTTTGTATTAGTACTGATTTACCACTACGAATACGTCCTAAAAATACGTTAAAGTGTGGTGTGCTAGGGAGGGGATAGAATGATTTGTCTTCACCTAATTTGTCTTCGTCTATCTTAATGGGGTAGATTTTTAGGTCGGGATTTTCTTCTCTATCTGATTTTTTTTTTTGCTGGTACTTATTGTCCTCTTCGTCGCTAAATAAATACTCCTCGCTACTGTCGCTCATTAGTTTATAATAATAAACAATAAATAAATATCTAAATAGATTAGAATAATCTAATGAATGGAGTTTATTCACACCCTAAAATTGAAATATTAAAAGTGCTACGTATAGATAGAAATAGAAATGCTAACCAAAATTTGTTTCTAAGAATACCAACTGAAGACAATAAGTGGACTGACGAAGAAATATTAGCACATAAAAATAGGCTACAATATAGACCAATATGTAGATTTGGAAATACGTGTGATAAATTACAATGCTCCTATCGCCACGAGGATAGACGTGAAATATGTAAAGATTTTAGGTGGTGTACTGAGCCAACGTGTAATAAAATACACCCTACACAAAAATTTTGCGATTACTTAGAATATACAGACAAGGAAATATTGTTAGAGCAAGGATTTACTTGGTAGCACTTTTTGGAAAAGGTCATTTAATCTAGTCTTTAGCACTTCGTCGTCATATATGTCTTCTTCGTCTATCTCGTCTAGCAAATCCGATAGCCTATCAAAATCCTTAACACTCTCCATACTTTCTAATACTTGGTATTTTAGTTTAGTAAATCTACTTTTCTTCTCTTTTTTCACGGACATTTCACGGTCTAACAATTTTTTCCGTACCGATAATAATCTGCTAGGTAATTGTTCTTTTTTACGCTCTTGGACTTCTGTTTTTTCAGCCCGCTCACGCTCTAATTCTTTTTCTAAATCGTCTTTAAGTTTTTGTCTCCTTCTTGCTTTCATTTTCTCTCTACCTTTTTTTAGCCCTTCTAATTGTGCTTCAGATAGTGGTTTACGGGTAGATTTAGTTGGTAGTTCTTTAACAAATATTTCTTCAACGTCGTCGGCATTTCTCTCAATGCTCGGGTCTTGGGCTTCTAGCCCTTCTTCGTTATCACTATTATCTATAGCGATATCATTATTTACGTCGTCATTTGCTAGCGGTCTTATACTCATATCCATTATTGATATAATTAAGAAACAAAAAAAATATGAAAAAAACTAGCATTGTAAATCGTTCAGAATGACTAAAACTACGGAAAAAAACCGTAGGAAAATAGGTAAGTTTTTGCCACCATAAATATGGTCTCATACTTATTTTAGCAATTCTTTTTTCTAATTTTACCTCCATATAAAAACTTACGGAAACTACGGTTTTTTTAGAAAAAGTTTCGTCAAACGGATTTCATTTTTTCAAATGGAAAAAAAAAATGAATTTCATTTTGGAAAAAGGTGTAAAAAAAACCGTAGAAACCGTAGGAATTTGGATAAGGAATTGTTATAAAGAGAAGAAAATAATGATAAGGATTTGTTATGCTTACGGAACTTACGGACACCTTACGGAAATAAAACCGTAGGAATTAGAGAAAGGTTCTGAACGATTTACAATTCGTCGTCTTCGCTGTCGCTTAGCATACCCGAAGCCTCGGTTTGTTGTGCCTCGGTGTCTTCTAGTTCTATGAGATTTTTACTTAGCAAATAGTCTCTCCAATGTATGAGATTTATAAAGAGGGTACGCTTTTTAGTTTTAAGATACTGATTACACACTTGGTCTTTACAATACACGATATTAAAGGGGATTTTTTGTAGTTCGTCTATGAAATCTTTGGCTTGCGTATAACTTTCATTATTTGCTCTACACCAATCTTTGTAGTAGCCGAAGATAAGATTAACTGGGATATAGGAGTAGTTGTCTTTGTATATTTTAAGTTCTGCGTCAAATGAGAAGATAGTCTTAAGGAATGAAAGAGGTGCTGGGAGACAATTACGCTTAGCACGGAGAAGGAATGGGGTCTGAATAGGTTTACTAAAGTCGTAGTGGCGTACGTCGCGAGCCATTAGCATACGATAGAATAGCAACATACCACCAGTACACTCACGGAGAGCCTTACGGATATCGCACCAATGAGTATCTTCACGGCTACGCTTCATATTCACGCACTCCATTAACTGAAACCGTCTGCTCTCTACGTCTATATGAACGCCGTCATTGTTAGTAGTAAAGATAAAGTTAGCATACAATCGCACGTTGCTATTTACAGACTTAAACTTCTTACGAATGTTGCTTGTATCGTTAGTAATCTTAGCCTTCAGTTCTTCATAAAATTTCTGCGTAGATTTCTTATCACCTTCGTCCAAGTTAAGCAAAATCTTCTTGTCAAAGAGGTCATTAAAGCCACCGAATAGGTCTCGTTCGGGATTATCACTTTGGTTATAGTATTCGTTGCCAATCATTCGGGATAGCAGATATGTAAAGTCATTCTTACCAACACCCTTAGCAACTGACCGAAGAACAATGGCAGTTTGTGGCTTGTTCTCGGGGTCTTGGAAGATTTGGGCTAGCCAGTTAAGCATATATTCGTAGCATTCGTCCTTTGTTTCGTGTCCGTTATCAGTTAGATAGCGGATATGTTCTTCTATGTATTCACAGTCTATGATATCTTTCTCTGAAAACTCTATGTTCTCGTTAATGTAGCGTTGGTTAAGTTGCTCTATGTCAAACCCCATAAATGAGTTAAACTGAGTAGGGGGTAGTTGCTTATGCGTAGGACGAAATACAACTTCGTCATAGGTACGCATATTGGGGTCGGCAAACCAGTTGCTAAGGAAGTTTGTTTCTTGTTTAGAGCCAGTCATACAATTACCACGATAGTCGTTTAGGTTCTCATAGGCTAATTTCATTTGCTCTTTGCTTAGTGGGATTAGACGTTTTTCGCCCGTGATAGTGTAGTAGCAACACTCATAGAGACACTTAAAATGGGTTGTCTCAAATTCGTCTTTTATCTTGTTGTATTCTGCTATCTCAAATGGGTCGCAACCATAGTTCTTTGCGTCTAGAACTTCTTTTGGAATTTCTAGCACTTCTGTAAACTCTTTGTAGTGAAAGGTAAGTGGGTGAGGGTCTCCGCTGTCTTCGGTCATTGCTAAGTATTTCTTATTAATATCAGCGACAATTTGTTCGGGAGTTCTACCTCGTTTATGTTCTATGAAAACACCGTCATTCATTGTAGCCCCGTATGAATAGCCGAGATTTGTTATCACTTCTAGCACTGTTTCTAAAGCACGTCTCTCAAACATAGTAGTCATTTGTGCCAAGAATTGTCCGTGAATATTGTGCTTGGACTTCTTCTTAATTTCGTCGTCGGCTAGAATATTTTTGTTAAGCAGAACTAGTTCCTTATTTCCCGAAGATATCAGTGCTAGGTAAAGGTCTTTCGCTTCTTGGCTAATTTCAGTGAGATTAGTTAGACGATACTTGCTAATATCACCACCGAATACAGCGGAGATAAACGCTTTCTTTGCGTCGTCTCGGCTAAGTCCTTTAGCATTTTTTCTGTCTTTCATTAGCATTCCAAGAAGGCGTTCTCTGTTATGAAAATAGTTCATTATCTCGGGATACTCTTCCTCCCATTCGTTAACAGAGATAATGTTAGCGAGTGTAGTGAATGACGCATTCTTCATATCGCAGTCAAAGTAGAACTGTTGTGCTAGTGCGTTGCGAATAGGACGTGCCAGCCCCGCAAGACTAGTCTTGGGAAAACGGCGACCTTTGTTAATAGCACCCTTTTTGTTAGTCCAAGACGTAGCGAAGGTATGATTGCCCTTCATTTTTGTATTCATACGCTCCAAACACAATTTAGAATTTAGGTCTGTAATACCGTACGTGTCGGGACACCGTGCGAGTGAATTTACAATGAATTTATTTGCTTTCTCATATTTGGCTTCGGTCATTTATAACTTATCAGATACTTTAATTTTTACATTAAAAATAAAAAACAATTTATCTGAACGATTTAAACCCAATTTTAGTTAAACGGTCTTTATGCGGTCATTTTTTGGGCGTTTTATTTCGTTCAGCATTTAAGGAAAAAAAGAGAGTTTATATTAGTAAACGCTATGGGAAAAGAAGTTAATAAATTTGTGTATCATTACAAAGTGAAATTCTTTAATGAAGAAGGATTAGAGGAGGAGAAACGCTACTTAACTGCCAAACAGATACAGAAAGATTTTGGTATAGGTAAAACTACATTGTATAATTATAAAAGAGACAGATATAATATAAAGCGTAAAAACCCGAAATTAATAGACATAACGAAACTAGAGCCACCCGAAAGAGTAAATATTACAGTGCTATTTTTTGACTAGCCTTCTTTGGTATTCTCATACCACGATTTTTATTACACTGATAGCAGTACAGATAAGAATTAGGCTTACCGTTGCTAAGAATTTTAGGCATTTTCTTCTTACAACCAATACAGAGGTGCGGGTTACGGCATTCCTTACATAAATTATCCTTTCTATTTCTGTGCGGTTCTCCACATTCACTACACGTTCTACCAGCCTTAGGACATTCACGCTTAATACATTCATTACCCATAGCAATTATAATAGGCATACCCTCGCGGTCTGCTAGCGGGTCTAAGCCTTCAGCCACGTTTAAATCGTGTAGTTTCTTATTGTATACGAAACACTGTTCTATAATTTTAGTACTACAGTAGCACTTACCATTATGTTTGCTACCACCTTCGTCCCATTCTGACGAAGGGTCAGTTTTAAAGACGTTTATGTAATATGACCTATGTCTACCAAACCTATTACCCCCACAGTAAATATAATTCTTTCTAAAATAGTCTCTAGTTATACCGTACGTATCCCAAAGGCTGTCAAAGAAAATCTTCTCTTTATCATTCTTATATTTATAGACGTGTCTGCTAAATGACATTGTTGTATATACAATCTGAACGATTTAAATATTTAAATCAATTTTTCAATTAAAAAAAAATACGAAATAATTGCGAAATAGTTAAGAAAATGTCTCACCAAAACTCACTTTCTCACAACCTTTACGAACCTTTTTAGCCGTTCGTGTTGCTCTTTTGTTATATTCTTTTTTAGTTCCTTAAATGTGTGCTTATACATAGGATAGAGAACGAAAAGAAAAACGCCAATAAAACTAATCTTCCTCATTTCCTACAAGCATTTCTTCTATTGTATCACTTAAATCTGTTCTAAGTATTTCTATCAGTTTTTTTATCATTATAACACTCTCTAAATTACTTTCTAGATTATGGAGAGTATTGTCTATAATTTTTACGACCCCATAGGCTTCTGCTATAATCTTGCCTAATACTTTTATGTTATTTTTAGTAAACTTAACCTCTTTATCTTTCTGTGCTATTAAATTTTTAAAGTCCTCACAGACTTCCAAATATTTTTGTTCTGTTATTCCTTCCATAATAATCTAGAGTTATATTATAAATAATGTCTACCGCCCCAATCGGCAAAGTAATACCCGCTCTTACATTTTCCACTAACGTCCCAGCAAGCCAAACAAGACAAACTTGTCTTGTGGACGTATCCGCCTTAGCACTGTTTACTATTAGTTTTAAGGCTAATAGGGCTATGACAATTAAAGTCTACCAACACCACGTAGCCTCTCCAAAAAACAAATCTGCTTCTAATAATTTACTAGTATTTGAAGAAGCAGTTCCCAAGAATACTGTATTCTATAAACGTCTTACAATAAAGGGCAACTACGCCCAATTTGAGGTTGTTAACAATGAAGCATTAACTAGTGTAGCAAAATTAACTACTTGCGGATTGACTATACCAAATTTTGAGGCACAAACTTTTTTGAATAGCACAATAGGTATTAATGATAATTCTGCTTTAAGTAGAGTTGGAAATGACTTTACGTTAGACCTAATTAGAGGAATTCATAGTAGTTTTAAGAAGATAAATGTACTAGGTATAACTAATCAACACGTATCAGAAACGATTGGCTTAGGAAAACTCAGTTATTCTCCAGCAACTGCCGAGACATTATACGTTTCTAGTACTAGCACTGACGACGGTATTGGGGGCGTTGGAGCGAGGGACGTTATAATGGAATATGTAGACGGAAATGGTAATGAACTTACTTATACAATTATCCTACAAGGCAATACTATTTTAAATTTAGGTATCACTGGTGTAGCAGTTAACTCATTAAAGGTATCTAATGCTGGCGGACAAGCGTCTAACCAAGGCACTATAAGTGTTTATACGGACAATAATATAGCCAATTTGCTAGCACATATTAGACCACAAGACAATTTATCTAGGGTTGCTTCATATAGAGTGCCAGCCACAAAATCATTAGTGCTGAATGATATAAATATCAGTGGTTATTCGGCTGGAACAACTTTGGAAGTCATAGAACGTGCTAGCGGTATAGATTATAAAATTGGTGAATTTCAGATAAATACGGGAAATCAGCAGTTAATGTATAGGCTAGATACTAAGGTTAATGCGGGTAGCAGTATTAGTGTTCGGCAAGTGCCAATATCGTCCACGGGGGCTGATACTTTAATAAATATAAATATAAACGGAATGTTATGTCCTACAATAAATAATTTCTAGTTCTATAATATACAAATGTCGGGACAACTTATTTTAGGTAAAGATATTGCTAACGATAAATACGTACCAATTTCAGTAGATAGTACGGGTCATTTAGATATAGACGTTCAAGTAGCAGATTTGGATAGTAAATGTATGGGTAGTGAAACTGGGGCTACGGACGGAACACAGCACCAGTTAAGAGTAGACAATACTGGTGCTTTACATATAATTAGTGAAAATGCTGATAGTATGTTAATTAAGGGGGTAGAAACTGGAACAACTACACAAAGAGATTGTAAGCAAAATTCTAATGGTGATTTACGGTCTGCTTTAGTTGGTAATACTGCTAAGGACGGTTCGGGAACTAATTATTATGTCGTCGTAGACGCTGACGGAAAATTGGAAAGCACCGCTGGAGACGCTACTTCGGCTAACCAAGCCACACAGATTGCTAACCAAGGAACAATAAATACCTCTATAGGTACTGTTAACTCCACCCTTGGAGATACTAATTCTAAAATAGACGCTATGCGTGGCTCAAGTGATTTAGGAGTAGTCAACACTAGTATTGGCACTGTTAATTCTAGTGTAGGTGATACTAATTCTAAAATAGACGCTATGAGAGCAAGTGATAGTTTAACTACAGTTAAAGACGGAATAGTCCAAAATATGACCGACGGTTCAGCAAAAGCGAAGATTATGGGTCTCTTTAGTGGAGGTCAATATCAAGTAGCAACAGACGGAGACGGACACCTCCAAGTAGACGTTTTAAGTGGCGGTGGTGGTGGAACACAGTTTGCGGGAGAGGCTACTTTAGCCACTACTGGTACTGGTACTGCTATGATTGGTCGTGATAATACTGGGACTGCTAGACTAGTAGCCGTAGATACAGCGGGAAATATCCAAATGGATATTGTAGGAAATGCCGATACAACAAAAGCAACTAGCACCTTACAAACAGCGGGAAATGCTTCACTGACTTCAGTAGACGGTAAAATAACAGCGTGTAATACTGGGGCTGTCGTCGTGTCTAGTAGTGCTTTACCTACTGGTGCTAGTACAGAAGCAACTGCTCTTCTTGCCGAAGCCCACCTCGGAAATATAGATACTGCTACTAGTTCAATCCAGTCTAACGTATCAACTAGTTCTAATCAAGGTACTATGATAACTTCACTTTCGTCCTTAGCGGGCTGTGTCTCGGGAAATGAACTCCAAGTAGATATTGTTAGTGGTGGTGGTGGTTCTTCTTCGGCGAATTCTTATTTAAATGCTACATTAACAGTTTTAGCACCTACTGGGGCAGAAACCACTAAAATTACAGCAACACCGTCTATTGATTTGTTGAATATATCAAATATAACAAAAATTACCGTAAATACAATAGACCCTAATTATACTATGATTGATAAAATTGCTGTTGAATACTCTTATGATAATAGTGTTTTCTTTACTAATTTAGGCTCTGCTGGGTCTCCTTCTTTTCAGTCTGCTTTGGATTTGGCTGGTATACAAAGAACCGATAATGGTATACCATTTGGTTCTCCTGGTGCTGGTAATCGTGTTTATAATGCTACAGTATTTCCCGATATGGACGGTGCTAGATATGCTAGAGTTGTATTTTTACACCAGCAAAATACAAGCAGTGGCGGTGCTAATTTGGACGTTGTTCCAATTATAGTATTAAACGGTAAATAATTAGAAGTAGTAGTATTCTTTAGGGTGAAAAGGATAGAACCGCCAAAAAAACTTAACAATGGTATCGCATATATTTTTAGTAAAATCCATTAGAATTAATCTTTAATTGTATTATTCTATTTAAAATTATAATCTTTATATAATTTATCTAACACATAATGAACTCTAAAATATTTTCACTTGTCCCTACAAACGGAACTGAATTTACTGGAAGACTAGGTCAGAAGATTATCTTTGAGGTAGAACCCTCAATCGGCTTACTTAAAGCCCGTGAAAGTTATTTGGTCCTTAATGTGCTAAACACTTCTTCAGATTGGTCTAGAACTGCTCTTAACAATATGGCTGGAGTATCCTCAATCATTTCAAGAGTAGATATTTACTCTCTTAAATCGGGTCAGCACTTAGAAACTATGGAGAACTATGATTTATGGTCTGCTGTAGAACACCAGTATCTCTTTCAAGATAAATCTAACCTTCGTGCTATGGAAGGTGTTGGGGCTGATTGCTACGCTCACAACGCCACTGCTAATACAACCGTTGTCAGTGCCGTTCAGCAAAATCCAAATGACTTAGAAGCCAACTTGCTTTCACCCGTCCAGTCTAACGGTAATGCTAAGTATAACTTTAGACAGTTTATTACACCCCTTAAATGTGGTATTATGCGTTATTGGGACGAAGAAAAACTAGTCCCCCTCCTTAACCTTCTTGGACTTCGCATTGAAATTACCCTCCAAGACCCTAAGGTTTGCTTACAAACTTTACCCGCTAGAACTGTTACCGCTGGTGCCGAAAGTCTCCACTCACTAGCCTCAACCGTTGAATGGACTGACGGTGGTACTGGTGGTGGATTAGTTTGCGACAATAATAACGGGACAGACCTCTTCGTACAAACTACCGAAGATTGTACTGTAAATGATTGTGGCTTAGCAGTTGGTAATAACATTAGTATTATGTCAGACGAAGACAAGCCTGGAAATTCAAGAATTATTACCGCCATAGAAGCCAACGGTGCTAAGTGTAAGATTACATTTGGCGGTGCTAACTTAGGAGGTGCTAGAACTAAAGTCCTTGTCCGCCACAATGTGGATACACGTGCTTACCAAGTTAAGCCCGAATTCCGTGTTGTATCAGTTCAGCCACCCGCTGGAGAAGTTCAGTCATTAGTTAGAGGTATAGATTATCAGTTCACTACTTATGACTTATTCTTTAACACTATCCCCCAAAATGTTCGCAAGCACCAAATAGAAGTACCAAGTGTAGCAACAAAGGCTCAGTGCCTTATGACCTTTATCCACAAAACTTCTGACGAAGACTTACAAGACAATAGTGAATACTATACTTGCTTAATACCCGACGAAATTGGCTTAGATAGCATTCAGTATCACATTGACGGTAGACTTATTCCAGTCCGTGCCTACAATCCTAAGCACAAAGCCGAGAAGATTATCTCTCAGCACGAAACCGCAAAGGCATTATCCACCATTAACCGTGAACCCCAAGACCTTGGCAATGCTGACGGCAGAAACTTAGAACAGTACACAAATACTTATATGTTAGCGAGAGAACTTGCTAGACCACCTTATGTCTATCCATTAGCAGAAGCCGAGCCACAAATCCGCTTAGGTTTCTCCGCTAATACAGCCTCCTCATTTACTGCTAGAACTCTAGTTTGGAGCAAGAAGGTAGTTAAGGCTGACCCAACCGAGGGTATTAAGGTATTTCACTAATTAGTGAAACTCTATCCATATTTTTTTTCTATTTACTATTTATAACAAAAATGGTAGTCGGTTTAACTCATTTCTCACTCCCTCCAATCAACGAAAATCAAACCTCAATTAGTGGCACAAAGTTAGTAGGCGGTGCTAGTTTTAATAAAGGACACCCACACGTAAAATTCTCAATCCCAGCCCAAGATAGATTGCTAAAGACTAGTGAAATGTACTTAACGGGACAGATTGTAGTTATGAACTCTGACGGCACTACTCTACAAATGCCAGCGACTAACATTGAAAACAATAATGGTATTAATCTTACAAAACAAGCCAACCTTAACTGGTCTAACTGGGGCGGTATTTCTAATGTTGTAGAGCGTATTTTCGTACAGTCCAAAAAGTCTAGCGTAGAACTAATGACTACCAATAACTACTCAATGTATCAGAACCTTAAGGCTGGTTATGCTAACAATGAGAATGATTTCTTGGTATCACCATTAACTAGAATGGGTGCTAGTGGCGTAAATGCTGGAGCGGTTAACCGCAGACAAGTTGTTATGCCTAATGCTAGCCACACTACTGGAGGACGCTTTACTAACTTAGATAACTTTAACGATAACAACTTCGGACAGTTTTTCTCATTTAAATTAGACACTTCACTTCTTAACAATGCCACCCCACTCCATTTAGGACAAGACCATTTAGGGGGTCTTTTAGTTACCATTGAACTCAAGAACGATAACGGTTTCTACTTCCAGCGTTTTGCTAACCTAGGAGATAACCAAGCCACCGCCCCAATTGCGGGTCAGTACTACGTTCTTAAGAACCTTCGCTTAGAAGGTCGCTACATTGTCCCACACGACGGAGAACACGGTAGCAATGTAGTACCATTAGCCGAAAGAATTAACCTCATTAACGACGTAAACTCCTCACATTCTGCTAACACTTACACCCCTCAGTTGAACCAAGTTAAGGCTTTCGTCAACGAATACTTAGACGACGACCAGCAAAATAATATCGCTCAGAACCAAGACAGTTATCGCGTTCCGCTAGGTCTTAAAAGTTATACACAGCAGAAAAACTCACAAAGAACCCCCGAAGACTTTGTTATTTCATTAGAACCAAATGCTTTAACAAATAGCACACCAAACGCCCAGTCAGCCAGCAATGCTAACACTCTTACCGTAGACCAGTCTACTATGGAGGCTAAGGTTGCTTACCAAGGGGACGCAGAACTCCGCTCACGTTTCCAGCGTGCCTTATTAGACGGTAGATTAGCGGGTCATTCTTCAGCCACTCTCCAGTTAACAGAAGCCTCATTAGAAAGTGATTTCTCAGCCTTTGCTGACGCTAATAACGGTTTCTACAACCAAACAACACCCGATTTGTTAGGAGTTGGCTTAGATTATACAATGGGCTTAGGTATGACTAGTGGATATATGAACCAAGATTATACAGTCGTATTAAATGCGGGTGTTAACGCTGGTTCTAGTGGTATTGGTGCTAAACTCCCACCCAACAGACGTGAAAAGAGTGAATTACAGCAGACTTTCGTTAGAAACGTTGCTGAATTGGATTGTGTTAACTTAGTAAAGTCTCAGTAATTTTCTCCATATAGTTTATATGTCTATAAACTTTGATAAAATAAAGAAAGGAGCATTGAAAAAGCAACTAAAAGTCCCCGATAACTACAGATTTACAACGGCTACCCTAACAAAATTAAAGGCAATACCTACGGGAGCAAAGTTTAGTTTTAGGGGAAACGACTTCTTAATGTCGGGTTTACTTAAAAAACGTATAACCTTCGCAATAACGCTTATGGGTTTTAGGAAAAAAGGTGGCAAGAAACCACCCGTGTCTAGGCCAAAACGGAAAATGCGTGGATAATACGGAAAATACGGAAAATACGGGTGTTTTTGGCTCTTTCTCTGATTTAATTTTTTTTTTTTTTTGTGTGAAAAAAAGCATTTTCATTTGGACTATTATAAAACTACGGAAAAAAATAGGTAAGTTTTCATTTTGCTCCCCATAGAACGGTTCTCGCCCAATAATTAGCCGAATTCTTGTTTCTAGCCGTTAATTTACCCGATTTGTCTCTAATACCACCCGATCGGGCTAGGTAGTTTGCTCTTCTACCGCTATCTTTGTGCTTAGTAAAATCGCTCATTTTACTATCGCCAAAATGTATTAACTTTTTACCTCCACTAGCGTTTTTAACATATACCATACCTTTTTTGCCTTGTTTACTAGATTTTACTGGCTTATATAGGGGTTTATTTGTTTTAAAATTCGCACTAGGTGTACTCAGTACCATAATAATAATATACAATAAAAAAATTATGATTTTAATAGGTTAGTAATTTAGGTTTTTGGGGTAATTTACTTACTTAACAATCGTTTACGAAATAACTCCATACCGAGACGACCTCGGTTGGCTCCATAACCGCAGTCGTGATAGTGTGTCCCGCGAAAGTGATTTTAGTGGCGGGTCGCTCTATAGTGATAGTGATTTTGCGAAAGAGAGACTTCAGACGCTTTGCGAGCGGGCAATCCTTAGACGCTCCTTCTTCTTCATTATTTAGGTTAAAGATTAGTCCGCTAGCCCCCCGTGAGCCTGGGCCAATACTCCACGTGATAAAGTCTATGACGCTAGTCCACTGTGTGTAGTCCACGCCTTCCATATAGCCGTACGCACGTACGTCGCAGAAATCGCTAGTCAGAAATTGGGTGATAGCGGTCAGTTCCTTTTCTATGTCTTCATAGTCTAGTCCAAGAGTTCGCTTAACCTTACGCTTTGCGTGTTGTCCTTCCTTCCCCTTCCGTCCAATATCGGTAGCGGAATATGGCTTACCTTCCTTACAGTTCTTAGACGCGTAGTGGAATTTCTTAACCATTCCGCGAGAGAAAGTGTGCTGGCAACGGTCGCATACGTCGTCCTTCTTAAAGCGGTCAGCCTTGTCAGTTTCGGTCAGATTTAGATTGGCGAATGTCCGCTTAGTCTTCGTGGCAG
>WLWG01001546.1_pt1 | contig 20342 bp, 33 predicted proteins | sample 6712871 | NCBI WGS metagenome assembly WLWG01 (sample SAMN12718693, study PRJNA515312) | sponge metagenome | isolation source: marine sponge | host: Mycale hentscheli | place: New Zealand: South Island, Marlborough, Capsize Point | collected 2003-05-01
ATTTCATCGTAGTATCCCTCCCCATCTAGTCCGTTTAAACTAACAACCCCCCTCCACCAAGTGTACTCTGTATCCCTACACCAACTCTCTGAGTAGTGAGGGTGAGAGAAACATCCTGCGCTTAATCCAAATATCTTTTGACCATCAGGTCTAGTTTGTTCTGCATGATTATACAAGTGTGAATGTCCTTGCACCGCTGAGCAGTGCAGTTTAGATACCAGTTGATGACCAATATGTGATGAACTAATTGGCCTTCCTGCAACACCAGAAGTAAAGTAGTGGGAAAATATAATACCTTCAACAGTTAATGTCCTTTTGAATGGTGTTAGTTTCCAACCAAACTTTTCATACTGTAGGTCTTTGATTGAGATAGCTCCCTCTAGTTCAGGTGCTGAGTTAACAGCCCTATCTATTCTATCTTCATGATTACCTAAACACATGAATAGCCGTGGCTTGTACTGCTTTTCTTTATTCTTTTTCTTCTTAGCGTTAAGCTTCTTGATAGGATCGAACATCTTATTTTGTCCATCAATAACAGATTCAACATCCTTCTTGTATCGTCTTCCTTCAAAACCTTTAGTCCCCTTATCGTATGATGAAAGGCTAGGCATATCTGCAAAGTCTCCCAAACATACAATGATCTCAGGCTTGTGCTTTACTATGTAGTTTCCTAAAGCAGTAAACCTGTCGCTGTCATACTCAGGTGCAGCATGAGCATCTGGTATGATTAGCATATTTTTATTACCCTTCAATTTGATTCTCCGTTTTTGTTTTGCGTCTTGGTTTGGACACTGGTCTGTATGGATACAAAGCACAGCTTGTAATCTCGCATCTCTCTACTTGATACCTCATAGACCCTGACTCTAGTGGATCGTATATACACTCAATACACTTGTCCATAATTGCTTTGCTTCTACTCATTACCCTTTCCTTACTTCTTTGATTAGTATATTAGCATAAGATATAATCTTTTCTAAGTCTGCCAGAGGTTCTCCTTTTTTGTCCCATCTGGCAGCATACTTAATAATATTTCCAGAACAGAAGTCAAGCCCATTAGACATAATAAAATCTATTGGTTCAATCTTCATCTTGTAATGTTCGCTCATTATATCCCGCACACCCCACTTAAGCATTGCTCTTCGCTATTGTCCTCATAGATAACACCACGTTTAGCATGAGCTTCCTCATAAGGAACAGAAGTAATAGGCTGACCACCTCTAGCACCATCAGGATATACTGTTAAGCCACGTAACCCTGGCGCATACTTAGCGATAGTCTCTGCATACTTCATGATTGTATCCTCATTATTTAGATCACTACCCCAAGCAGGCAGATTAATTGTACTGCTAATAGCATGGTCAACATACTTCTGTAGTTCATACTGAAACTTGATGCGTCTCTCTGGATCACCTGCTAAGTCTACCGCTGACTCTATGTTTTCTGGTTTGATTCCTCCGTCGATAAGGGCTTGAGCTGTACCGTCGACGACAAACTGATGCTTCCATTTGGTTCCATCCGTAAGATAACGTCTGCGGTAAGCAACGGCGTATATCGGTTCCACTCCAGAAGTAGTCCCTGCGAGGATACTAATGGTTCCTGTCGGAGCAATTGCTCTGTATCCTTTAGGACGTTTGAGAAAAAGTCTATCGCAGTGAGCGTCGGCTGATCGCTTGCTTTCTGATTCATAAACTCTCATCCATTGTTTAAGTTCATCTGTCATTTCATACTTATGACCACGCTGAAGAAGCCACTCATGCATACCCATAAGACCCAAACCAATACGACTATTTTGCATCCTTACTTTTGAGATTTTTTCGTAGGGGACTTGCGCTCTGATAAGCCCACAAACAAGGAACTTACTAGCAAGATTAACAACATCCCTAAACTCATTAATGTCCCCAACATTAGCCAGATTAACAGACCCAAGATTGCAAACGTCGCTATCATCTTCGCTAGTAATTTCTGTGCAAGCATTACGAAGCGTTTCATTTTGTTTGTCTCCAAAGTTAAACGAGAACCCAGGCTCTCCTGTCATCATAGCTTGCCTAATGTTCTCAACAAACACTGGATTCATCTTATCTTTAAGCCATGCATCATCATAGTTAAGTGATATGTTCATCATATCTAAAGGAGCAGGAGCATTGAAGTCTGCCTTCTTTAGTTCAGCATAGTTAGTACCACCAACGCTGATGTCATGCCAGTTCTTAACCTTTAGGAAGTCATTAGCATCTTCATGTTGCCAGTTCATTGAGCCATACAGTGCAGACCTACGGCTACCACCCTGCATTACATTACGTCCAACCTCATTTAGTGTAGACAGTAGTGGAATAGGTCCAGAAGCAACGCCTCCAGTGCGAACCAGTCTACGTCCTGATGGTCTTGCCTTAGAGATATCAACACCAATCCCTCCACCTGTCATCAAGCAAGACATAGCACGTTGAGTAACGCCAGCCCACTCTTCTCTAGTATCCTCCTCAAGCCTAAGAAGATAGCAGTTATTGTAAAACCTAGCATCTCTACCTGCATACCATAAATACCTACCACCTGGGACAAACTTAAAGTCAGAGATATACTGAGCAAGCTGATCTCGTTCGGTCTTATCCATCAAAGGATTTTTTGATCCATTAAAGTCACCACATACGCTGTTAACTACTGCATGCGCCTTGTCACTCCAAGTCTCATACTCTGTAGATGCGTACTTGTTTTTAAATATATCTTCGCCTAATTTAGTTTTAAATGTCATTGTATACCTTCGTTAATTACTTTATTTCCTGTGCTTCCAAAACCACCCTCACCCCTAACAACATAACTGCCAACTTCAGTAGATAAAACTGGTGAAAGATAGTGCGAGAATACTAACTGCGCTATCTTATCTCCCTTCTCAATATCATATGGCAGATGTCCTGAATTAAAAAGGATTACCTTGACCTCACCCTTGTAGTCTGGGTCAATAGTTCCTGGAGAATTAAGAACAAACACACCATGTTTAGATGCTAAGCCGCTTCTACTTCTTACCTGACCTTCAATACCAATTGGCATATGAAGTTTTATTCCAGTGCTAATTACCTTTGTAGATAAAGGTCTAATCACATCATCCTCTGATGAACAGATATCATACCCAACAGAAAACTCAGTTGCCCTCTGTGGTATAGCACTTGCTGTACTCATCAACTCAATCCTTACTTGATCTGACATTTATATATTTTCCTTTTAGATCGTGTTCTTTTGCGTATCGCATATACTCTTGCAGAGAGCATCCAGCATGGTGTTTAAAACATTCTTCCCAAGAATTAAATTTAACAGTCGGCTGTTTTTTACCAGAGTAAATGTCTCTTGCAAGGAAGTATATGATCTCATCTTGTGGCTCTCCTTTAGAACGGTATGTCATCAGCAGATACTTCTTTAGCTATATCTTTCATAGCATCTCTAGCACCTGAAGGCATAGACTTCTTGTCAGAAGATCCCATCTCTACTTCTTTGTATGCATCTGGACTGTTAATCATCTGCATCATATACCCTTTGATGTCAGTAGTATATTTTTCTACACCACTCTTATCAGTATACTTACGATAATCAATTGATCCTTCTACATATAAGTTAGTACCTTTCCCTACATAAGCCTCAGCAATCTCCGCTTGTTTACCAAAGAAGACTACGTTGTGCCAGTCAGATTTCTTATACTCACCATAGCCTGACTCGGTAACCATAGATACCTGAGCAATCTTGCTATCATTTTTAGTGGTACGAATAGTAGGTTCTTTCCATACACTACCAACTAGAATTACTTTATTAATTCCCTTCATTACTTTCTCCGTGTTTTTCGGGCCAATATTTCTTTACACTTTTCCATACTTCTAATGCTGAACTAAAGATAGTCCAGTACCTATCGAAGTCTTTGCTATCCCACTCATGAAAGACAACAGTACCTGGGTTGCTAGCAGAGATAAATACATTTGCTATTCTCTTAGCTGGCGCAGGCAGTGCTCTCTCATAAGCAATCAATTGGTATGCCATAGACTCGTAAGCTAACTGCTTGCTACCAGTAGAGAACTCTTTGGTTTTAAAATCAATAACCCATTCGTCTGATACCAAGTCTATCATACCACCATATCCATCCTTTACATTACATACAGTTTCCTCTGATCTCCATTGTTGTTCACCACAATTAATCTTTAGCAAAGCATCAACAGCATTAAAGATATTTGAGTCAGCACCAGTAGGAGATAGTTCATTTTTAAAACAGTTCTCTAACATATTATGTATCCTACTACCTCTTTCGGATGCTTCAACTGTTTCCCTTTTGCTTTCTTGTAGCACCTTTGACCTCCATATCTCAATACTTAAGTCTCCTCTTGGTACTAAAGCAGCAGCATCAATAGCCTTGTTAGTTTTCCATGTGTCTAATCCAGGCTTAGCTAGTATGTCTAGAACAGAAGTTACAGAGGGCATCCATCCATATTTTCTTGCATCTCTTAATGTTGTAGCCCTAGTCTTCCCGTTCTTTCCTTCAATAAAATGTCTTGGTTCTCCTTGTCTGTCATACCAGTGCATTATTTATCCTTTGTCCTTTTGCTCATTAGTTCATCAAAGCCCTCTGGTGTAGCCCAGACAGCAGCTTTCTTACTACGATCAAAAGCATTGGGATGGTATAAGTATCTTGCTATGCCGAACAAGACAGCAGCCCTCTTAAGAGCATCACTGATGCCACCCTTTGCACCCTCAATATTAGAATCATCAGCACCGTCTGACTTAGTAATCCATGTGCCATCTATATTAACAGACAGTTCACATATCATACGATCACCAATCCAACTGTACTTTGTTTGCCAGTTAGCAACTCCGACAACATCATCAAGCCTATCCATTACATCCCTTGCTGTAATGTATGCTAACTCAGCACCACCTCCACCCTTACGCCATCGTATCTTACCTTCTGGAAAAGGTCTTTTCAATGCCATCTCTAAACTATTCATTAGTATTTATTTTCCCTGTATTTTTTTAGTGAATCAAGATACTCTCTGAAGTTATCCTCCCTATCTTCTTTCTCTAAGTTATCAAGCCATAAGTTATACCCTTCTTCAAACTCCTCTTGTTCTAATGATTGTTGTTGCTCCCAACCCATAATCAAAACTCTCCCTTAGTCATGCTCGCTGGATTGTAGAACCCAGCCTCAATAAGAGTTGCTTCAACTCTCTCCATGTACTCAGCGAACTGCTCAACATTTAAACCAGATGTTTGTATAGCAACCTCCACTGCATCACCATTCAAGTTTGTAACTGTGTTAGTCCCCAGGATCTGAACACACATAATAGAGTGTAGTTCATTAGCAGTATACCCTATTTCATTTGCAGCCTCCCTAATAATATGCCAGTACCTATTGTTCTGATCTATAGATCGTTGATTCTTTTTATTGTACGGTCTTATTATAACTTCATAAGGCTCATTAGAATGAGATAATTGTTTAATATAATCTACACAATTATTCTTTTCATGTAAGTTATACAATTTAAATCTCTTTACTTTTTTGTCCATTCTATTATACCATATTCAAAAGCACGTCCTATTGTTTGCAAGCACCATCTCATTTGTGTTTCCTTATCTATCTCCCCGCTATGACATTCAGCATGGTGAGTGTAGCATACTGGTAACGTAAAATAATCTGGCGCTTTCTTACCCATCCCTGCACCAAGAGCTTGAACTCTAAGGTGGTGAGCTTGTGAATCTTGACCACAGTATATACATGGTTGATCCGCTACCCACTCAAGGTACTTACGACTCTTCACTTAACCCTCCTGTAAGGATTGAATACTCTTTGTAACTCTAGTTCCCATTCTTCTACAATAGGAATAAGATAGTTAAAATAATTATACTTAATATGTCTATAAAATATATGTCTTTCTCCCTTTATATACAAACCCCTAGACCTATCGGACATTTGTTTTTTACCTACACCATCACATAAATCACATTTGTATAGTTTATCTAGTATGATAACCTCTTTTCTTCCATTGCATTTAGGACATATAGATGGATTAACCATCTCATATAAAACAAGATTAGCTACATCAAATATATTATCATCGGATATTGTTTTATTCCATTTTAATTCCTTTGCTTTTTTATATATTTCATTTACTAATTTGTTATGCCATTTGTGTTCTAAGCAATACTTATACCTAGCGTAACAACCACTTAGATAACTTGCCTTTGCTAACGTAGCCGCCACATCCTCCCAAGCAGGGCCAGAGTTTGTACTCCAAATACTGTTTGATTTTATTGTTAAAGACTTAAGTGCTTCCAGACCTGACATCAAATATTTCCTTATAGATTGTAGTTGTTGGCTTAGTTGTACCCATTATTTCTCCTGTTTCATAATAATTTTGATACGCTTCACAAGCAGTTTTCTTTTGAGCGCAATACTTCCAACTGAGGCAAGGATTGCATGGAGATTGTTCGCTTGCTATTGCTCTTGCTAAATTAAAGTACTCACGTTTCATTTTAATTTCTCCCTAAAATCCTTAGCCCTAAAGACTATAAGTGTGTCATCAAAAGCAGTACCATTTTCTTTTATGAATACAACTGGTACTGTTCCGTTCCTAGATGATGCAACAGCTTGACGCATAGCATCCTTAATCCACTCAGGAATCTTCTTCCTATACTTACATTCAATGGATAGTGTATTGCTTGTAACATCTGGTGCGCTTCCTCTTGTCCTGCCAGTAACTGGTACACGATCAGCATCATCGCCTAGTTCGGTAAGGAATTCTGCAACCCAACGTTCAAACTTTTTCCATGTCTTATCCATAGTTTAATATCTTAGCGGGTACTTCTCTAACAGCATTGCTTGGTAAATGATATGTTCCTGTCCTCCAATTGTAAGTTAATTCCACGTTTCCTAACTGCCCATCCTGTTTAAACCTAACTTTCTGCACATGAACTTCAATGATTGAATCATTCTTTGTAAAGTCCCTCCACACTGTAATACAGTTATCAGATTTGTCACGCCATCTGGCTGAACCACTGATATCATACGGTGTTGGAATAGGAATGTTACCATTCTTATCTCTGTATAGTTTAGCAGGGTGAGCCACAATCCATAAATGAATACCATACTTTCTTGCAAACTGTCTCATCCTCTTGAGTGCTACTGAAATGTACTCTGTTTCGTTCTGTCCATCCCTACGCAGATGTTCTAACTCATTCCAAGGATCAATAACTAATCCACGTATACCCTTGGTAAGAACCAATCTCTTTGCTGATTCTAATATAACATCAATAGACCATTCCTTATCATCCTCTGGAAGTATCCAAGTAAAGTGTTTGGTTAACCAACGCTTACCCTCTTCAAGTTTGTTCTTGTCCATGCAAGGTGTCGGCCCATCAAAGAATGGTTGACCCGCCCACTTCTCAATAACCCTAGCCATGTGATCTTCAAGTGGCTGATTCTCTGGTGAAAAGATACCGAAGTTCCAGCCCTCCCTCTTTGCTATGTTCACCATCATCGCATCAAGCCAATTAGATTTACCACTACTAGGTATACCTGTTAGCACTGTGAATGCCCCGGGCCTTACCAAGTAATGAGCATCCATTGTTTCCCATCCAGTGCTTACACCTTTTTCAATGTCACCCTCATATAATCTATTGATTGAGTCTGACAAATGAGTAGCACTATAAGTACCTGCTATAGGGTACGGCTTAGCATGGTCAATACATTCAGACAGTACAGTTTTACCATGCTTAACCAGTACATCATTAGCATCCTTACAACCCTCGGGCCACACAACTCTGTAACACTTGTCTTTACCTAGTCTGCGGGATAGTTCATTCTCAAGCTTACTTCCTGGCTCATCATTATCTACAGCAATAATGAACTTGGAAACTATATTAAATTTTTCTTTGTGTAGCCACGGGTCATTAAGATACTCAAACTTTGAGGAGTAATCAGAACTATTAACTGGTGGTGCGCCATCGGGAACACTAACACAAGTTCTAATCCCTGCCTCCCACAATGATAACTTATCTATCTCACCCTCAACAATAACACAACTAACATCGTTACCTACTATGTCATCAATACCATACAGGTGGCGCTGTGCACCAGCCTCTAAACGAAAATGTTTTTTGTTATCTCTATACTTTACATTAATTAACTCCTTGTTTCTATAGTAAGGGAACGCAATAGACTGTGCCATTGATTCAATCTGTGGCATATATACTTTACGTTCACTTATATTATTTTCTTCTAGTGTAGATATACTAATACCCCTATCAGAAAACCACTTGATTACTGAAGAACTTAAGTCTACTGTAGGTAGTGGATCTGGCTTGATAAACTTAGGCTTTCTCCAGTGCAATACATCAGAACCTTTATCATCACCCTTGGCTAGACTCCCTGACCAACCACAATGGTGACACAACCACACCCCTTCATCAATGTTTACTGATAAACAAGTTGCCTTCTTCTTTCTCCTCTGCCCTGAACATCTTGGACATTGAGTATTTACTTGCCCGCTGCTACTACGAGCGGGGATATTTATATCAAAGTCGCTATATGTTTTTTGCATTTAATCTCTTCCATTCTTTCCATTCAATTACATCTGTAATTGCTAGGTTTAAATCTTCAACAGAATCGTACTCACCACCATCATAATAATTATACCATACACCTTTGCCACTATGATTAGTAATAATAAACTTCCATTTATTTTCCATAGTTCTATATCGTTCTGCTCCCCAAGTAGTATCACCTATTAGTTCAGATAGATTAAAAGAACTACCCTTACCCCATGTTACTTTCATAACCCTTCCTCTCAAGATATCTATTTTTACTTTGCTTAGCATCTCGATGAGACATTAATTGAGTGATAAGAAAATCAACATCATGCCAATCTAAAAGAATTGCCGAATGCTCATCTCCAGAAAGAGGATCAGCATTAGATGTTATATATAAACCAGAGTTACCATCTTTATATTTATGTTCCCTTATATCTATAATCATTTTATTTTTCCTATATATATTATAACATACTTACATTGAGTATCCGAAAGGATTATTATTTGTACTATCCATTATAGCACATGACTGAAGTAGATCGAACCCTCTCATTCTAAGTCGAGTCATATCATTCATGATTGCGTTATCATTACCATCATCAACACTAATAGATGTTTCATCTAACAAGTACATGAGTATATCATAATCCTCTGGTGTTAAGTCTACCTCGTTATTAAACATTTCCGTTTGCATTTTTATATTTCCTTCTTAGTTTAGACATATGATATCCCAAGCAACTATCTGGTAAATCTTTTATGATACTTAGGGCAAGTCTTTCTGCTTGTTGTATATCTTTAATATCACTAACAAACCTTGCAACACTAAGCTTTCTAATTACTCCTGAGTTTGGTCCAGTGCCATAAGAGCCTGCTACTTTTGGTCTGAACAACTCAACAACAAAGTGAAACTTTCTAGTATCCACCCCTCTAAACGTAGCATTTAACTGACCCCATTCAACCTTGAAGTCTCCGTCAAGTCTAGCCTTAGTCATCTCTGTAAAATGTTTTGCGGTTAAGTGTTCTTTCAGTGGCTTATCATCAGCAAATTTAGACTCACCTCTAGTACATTTTTTACCACCATCTATTGTACCATCTGGTTTAAAGGTAATGCGATCATCATTTAGTTCCCAAACATGACCGACCTCATAATGCATTCGTCTAACATCTTCACCTATATCATATACAGCATACCTTTTATTGTTAGCAGTATATATATGTATTGATTGAGGTAAAAACTTAAGAAGATCCTCCTCTATGTTATAATAATAGTAATGTGTTTTATTAGCGGGTGTAAGGTCAACATCAATACTATCATCATCATAGTATTTAATCCTTGTCATCAAACCTCTTTCTTCTTCCGAGTCATTTCTATATGACATCTCTTGCTTAATAACATACCCATCATCTTCTTTTTGAAGTACTAATGAACTTCGAGTATAGTTTAATCTGGCTAAACTTGTCTCATACTCATGAAACTTTATAAGAGATTCTTTAGTTTTAAAATCTGAATGTACAAAATCGCTATGACTATTACTCATTTTATTCTCCTGAGTTTTCTACGTTAATTACATCTCCAAATGGTACACTAAGTGATGTTTCCTCGTCTCCATAGTTTACCCAAATCACTGGGTAGTCTGGCTCATATGAAGGAAAAGAACCATACAAATCAGTTAGATATATAAGTACACATGGATTCTCATCGTTCTCTACAACCCAATCAAACGCAGGCTCGAAGGCAGTACCTCCTCGACCAACTACATTTAATGCTTCTGGTATATCAAGTGCTTGGAATCTATGTATGTTTTGTACTTCAGTATCTACATCCATAATAATTATCTCATCAACATCACAATCCTGTGCTACTGAAACAATCTCTGACCATGCTTGAATAAGTATATCTGTATTCATTGAACCGCTAGTATCTACAGCAAATATAATCTTACGCAAGCCATCTATCTTTTGAATGGATGGTAAGTATAACTCATCTGCAATAAACTTTCTCTGTGGTCTTTTCCAACTGTGTTCATCCCTCATTGGCTCCCTTGCTAACTCAGCAAGTTCATCAGCCCATGATACTTTTGGATTGCGTATCTCATCTATGATCTCTTTGAACGCCCCTGGTACACTACCACGCTGAGTGCATGAGTTTGCAGCAGATAATATTTTCTGCTTCCACTCATTCTCCATCTCTTGTTTCTTACCTTCACCCTCTCCATCCATGTCAGTGAAGTGTCCGGTGCATGGCATATCATCAAGAGATTGTATAGATATGTTAGGATTATTACCCTCTAATATATCATTGTAAACAGCATCAGTATTCCAGTCAAAGTTATACTTCTTATCATACAATACATCTTCTGGTGGCTTCATACCCTCATCAACTAACTGATAGTTAATTACATAGTCACCTGCAATATTCCATAGCGTAGGATCTCTATGCCCTCTCCTAGTTAGATGGAAAAAAGCGGGGTGCATAACCTCATGCAGTAATACAAACTGAATGTCATCCATACTAAGTGTGTTAAGGAAATCATCGTTATAAAAAATACTCCTCCCATCAGTAGCAAATGTCGGTATCTCATCCTTGCGAACTATCTCCATTGACAAAAGTAAATGACCAAAGAAAGGGAAGTCCATCAACGCTCTTGATCTTGCAATCTCTAACTTACGAGCCGAATCCATACAGTTTCTCCATTGCTGTTAGTGGTTGTTCTTGGTTGTCTGCTACATCATTAACAAAAATCATCTGCAATACCTTGCGAGCATGATTAATAGCACGAGTCTGAGCAGGCTTGTTACCTCTTAGCGAGGCTGGTACAAACAAAAGATTATCTTTCATATACTGTTGTATATCTTTTAGTTTATCATCATTAGTAAAGTTAAGGCAATCAATAATTCTAATAAGATGATTCAATCCATCAACCCTAGTCTCACATATCCTAGGATTATCCTTGTCTAACACACTAATCAAACCATTCATCTCATCTTTAATCTTATTATATAAAGACTCAACAGATGACTCTAAACTCTCATTCATACTCTGCTCTACCTCATCCTTGATACGCTTGGCTTCTATCTCACTCAGCCCAGTAAGCATCTCAAGACCATGAGCAGACGGCACTGGTCTAAGAAATTTCTTCATCTTAAACTTGGCTACAAAGTCCTCAACATCTGGATAGTCATCGTATCTAAACATACCACCACTATCGTTGAGTCTCTTCTTAGCCTCTTGCAAAGCCTCGTGATACTTGCCGTTAACCAATTCATCTTTGGCTGTTTCCCATTCACGCTCAGCATCACGCCATATCTTACTGATGTTCATGATACGATTGTTAGGTAACAGATAAGTATTGTCACTGTCGTGCAAGTATGGCAAGGTGTTCTGCTTTACTGCTTGCTCTACCCTACGCTTGATATCTTGGAAAGGTTTAATATACTTCTGTGCTATAGTAATCTTGTTGAAGTTACCAGATGCTTGACTACCACCACTTACATTGTAGTCATCCGCTATCTTACTTGATACCTCCTTGTCTACCTTACGCCCAGAAGTGATACTAAAATCTACCTTAAACAACATTGCTTTATTTTCTAGTTTCATTTGTATTATCCTAATACGATATCGACATTATCCATAGCCCACTGACCAAACTCAGGTGTATCTTGAATCTCTGGCTTGATCTTTCTGGCTTCCATGATACTTGTTACAGCATACTCACTTGGTAAACGACCAAGATACTTCATCACATTACCCATGTTATCAACATTAATCCAGTGTGCTAACCCTACAGCAATAGCATACTTTGCACTAGGATTCTCTGGGATCATAGTTTTCATAGGATTCTTGATGCAATCCTCTGGGTCTGGCACTTGATCTGCTATCTTCTCGTGGCTTATAAACTCTGCAGCAACACCCTCCCCAACAAGAGAAGCATACAACTGGAACCTTATCGAATCACTTGGATTACCTTGCCTTACTTGAGAAAGTTTGTACCATGATCTAGGTGTAGGATAAGCCCATGAGCCACCCTTTTCGGAAATTTTGTGCATCAAATCAGAGTGCGACTTAAGAAATGATGTTACGATAGTATCCGCACCCTTCTTAATAAAGTAACTGATAATTTCTGACGCATCAACAATCACTTCAGCATGAGCAAACCTGTCCTTGAGTGGGGCAGATAGACCGCGATTGATACCGCCATGCTCTTTCTTGTTGCCCATTGCTACTATATGCCAACCATCTGGCAATACATAAGAGCCAACTCTACGCTCAAGAATTAGTTGTTGCATAGCAGTTAGCACTGCAGTTGTACCATCAAGAACCTCATCAAGAATAAATAAACCTGTCTTACCATCTCTATTCTCATCAGGTAGTAAGTCTGGCGTAGCAAAACGAGTGCGCCCATCTAGCACTTGAGGCACACCCATTACATCTACTGGATCAAGTTGAGATACCCTGACATCTTTTACATTACCTAAAAGTTCTAGCCCAGTTTCAGTAACCATCTCTGTCTTACCAATCCCTGGCAGTCCAGTAAACAAACAAGTAAACCCATACTTATGTGACGCTTTCAAAAACTCAGGGATTTGACTAGGTGTTATAGTAACTTCTGACATTACATTGCTCCGTTAGTTGTAGGAAATTTTAGTTGGTAAAGAGTACATAACCAATGCGGAAATGTACTTATCTCTTTGATTATTAACAGCATAATGGGCGGTCTTATCATTAGTTCCCAATCGCCATACCTTAATCTCTCTGCCTTCATGTATCTCATCAAACAGCATTGGCACTTTAGAAAGGTCATCATACTCCGCATCTTCTTCATCATAGATGTCATCGTCATACTCAGATACACTCATTCTTGATGTCCTCCCATGTTTTGCCAGAGTCTACCATACTCTGTTGCTGTGCTTCTAGTTCGGACTCGGTGACGCAAACCTCTCGCTTACTTCTTTTACCTTCTTTTCTAGCGTCAATCTTATCCTGACGCGCAATCATATCAGAAAAGATTTTTAGTTTTTCTTTCTCTGTTAGTTGCTTGCCATCCAGATACTCTCCCGCAAAGTTAAATACCATTTGTATTTCTCCTTACTACCCTATATGGCTAGGGCGTTGCCTCTCCACGATACCGTGGAATCTTGTCTTAGCAATGAAACCCTCATTGCCTTTGATCGGAATGTTCACCCAGTATTCATACCTAGGCTCAATTATATAGTCAGGTCTGTAATCTTGGCACAAATTAATCCAATCATTACTATTCTCTGGGCATTTACCATCATCTTTAGGCGGTAACTGTGAGTTGGTTAGATTAAATATCACAAACTCCCTCTCGTTAGACTCTGCCATCGCTATCAATCTGACCCATTCGTCCTCACCAGATGACCATCCGCTTACCAAATAATAGCCCCAGTCATCCTCCCATCTTCTGCCCAATAAAGCATTGTTTTTATTTAGGTTTAGCAACTGTGTTTGCCTGCTCTCACTACCTTGAAACCTTAACTTACAATCCAAAAGGTTCCTAGATAGCCAAAGAATAGCGCTGTAATTAAGCATGAGTCGAAAAGATATACGGTGATTCGTTACGTTTTCTATATACCCACTATCAATGATAGCACCATATTCCTTAAGATACAGAACATTCTCAGACTTGGAGAATGCGTAAGCATAACTGACAAGAACATCTAATCTTCTGAGCAATTCATGAGAATATTTCTCATTATCATACGCTACTTGTCTGGGCCAGTGCTTTCTATGTCTCATATCTTGTACCATTCGGGTCTTATTGCGGGCCATTTCCATTGAGCCATGTACGCTTTTGCACCACAATAGTAGTTACGATACGCTTTTGTAGTGCTTTTATCCTTGTATTCGTCTGGCATACACTGAGGTGGGGGTGAAAATCCTGCGTCTGGCATATTATCTGGCACTTTACGCAGTGCATCTAACAATTCTCCTGATTTATGTGGTGGTTTTTTGGTATAACGGCGCAGTTTCTCGTCAAGCAACGCTTCAAAATGAGCAATTAGCCACTCATAATGTTGCTTAGAACTACGCGCCCATACAGTTGAGGGGTGATTGAGGTGTGCAACCTTGTACAATCCGTGATTATCCGCATAATCGTCACCGTCAAGGTGTCTATGTGCGGTGCTCAATATCTGTGCAGTTTCTAACGGCATCTTAACTATATGCTTGTTGCATAACTGAACAGCAGATATCACTGGGTCATCGTCTACATAAAATATATTCATGAGAACAGTACAAGTACCAGTATTGAGAAAGATATCATAAGCGAGTACATAACAAATACATCCATTTTAATCTCCTTGTTTTTATTATTACAGCGTGGCGTACAGGGTAGCGCACACGCTAAGAGATATTACTGTGATATTCATCACAACTAATCCAATTGACATATTAAACTCTCCCTTACAGTGTCATATACTCAACAAATTCACCGTTTTTATACTCATACTCGTATATCTCAGGCAGTATGAACGGTGGCACTACCGATTTACTCCAAACATTACTACTCTCAAGATAATCCATTAAACCCCAGTCGATATCTTTCGACCAGCATCTACGCACACCATTATAGGCGTAATGAAAACAACCCAAATCTCTATTTGTATCTCTCTCAATAGTCCACATAGAATGACCTCAGAATATCCCGCACAAGGTCGCAGGGAGCATGAAAAACGTGTTCCCTAGACATATAGCAGGGGTTAGTAGTATGTACCCATAGGGTACGGGGGGTTGCAACTAGGGAGCAGTTTTAACATGGTTACGTCCCATGTTTCAGTCATGCTCAGGACTGTATTGCAGGTCGCTATGGTATCTACTGTGTATTGTAGAATGATAGCATCTCGAGTTGAGATTCCGCTTTGGTTTGCAGTTCAGAGGCGTCAATGGCTCGCCGTAAGGCGCGTGAACACCTGCAATAATTATAAGCAATTACTTATAGTAAATTGTGGAAATCTGTGAGCAGTTATTGACAGTCATACTCAGGACTGTAAGAGCAGTGTCAGTCAAGACACTAGGGTATATTTTATTCGTCTCATACGGACGCTTTGACCCCATGACATGACGAGACGCTGTAGATTCAAACGATTATTATGTATGACGATGTATTTCGCCATGTCGATAACCTACAGACTTATACTACCAGATCTATGCCACCCCTAAATTAGCCGATAAGTGCAGGGTATCCCTATACGGCTATCAAATACCCCGAAGTCAGTTCATTTTACCACCGTGACTCAGGGTGGATTCACTGGGGTCAACATCATCCCCTTACCGGAATTACTATCTAAATCTCTGCCTCGCTATCCTAGGCGGGGCACAACCGGACTTAGTTCGTTTAGTCTTAATATTAGACTTAACTCTAGGCGTTTTTTGTGCGGGTATAACTTCAATCCACACGCCTACTTCTTTATCGTAGTACATTTGCCTCCCTTTTATGATGTTATCTGTGAGAATCACACTGTTTCCAGTGTGAATCCCGCTGACTATGCCGCTTCTGACCACTCCTCCATTTTGGCAATTCTCTCGATAGTCTGATTGAGTTCGCCGATTGCGTCATATGCTTCAATGACTTGATCTCGCGCCTCATCAGAGTGCTTCTCGATATCTGCCGTGGTTTTCTCGATAAGTTTCTTCAACTGCCAGATACTTAGCGATGATTCCACCTCGAAGTCGTACCATTTGCGGGCATGAAGTGTAACCATATCAAACTCAAACTCAGACTTTTTTGCTTTCTTGAAGCGTAAGTTTTCTTTGTCCCAGTTGACTTGGCACACCTCCGACACGAAGCCGATAAGTTTTTGCTTATTAACTCCGTCGCACTTTGTAATACCCTTCACAAGCATAGATAGATATGTACTATCGCCATGCTCAGAGTAGTGCCATGCGGACGACACGAACAGTTCTTGCACCTTATCTTGCCACTTAAGTGCTTGATTTACTGCGCGTTTGATTGCCGTGCCGAGGTCTTTTCCATTTTTGATGATTTCCATCGTTGCGGTGCTCCGTTACGCTTTCGCGTTTGTATGAATCACGGAAGTGTGATTCTCACAAATAACATTATTCCCCTTACCATATCAGTCCCATATTTCAGGTTACGGACTAGGCTTGAGAATAGTGCTGATCACTAACTCTGGCTCAAGCCCCGCTAAGTCCCCTACGCTTTCGCGAACATTCCTTAACGGTATAACATATAGCCTCGTTCGGTCTTATCCTCCCCAGTCCATCACTTTCGTGTTTAGTCCAATTTACTCGTTAGAGTAACTGCGTGGTTATCCTTACATTCTGGATACCTGACGTTCTGGGTGATTAGTGGGTTCAGTCTCACATTGTAGCCTAGGTTTAGCGTTGGTTCCCTATCCCGAAGGAATTATGGGGCGCTACTCGACCGAGGTCGGCAAAGGCGTAGCGAATCTGCTAACATTGCCCGTCGCATCATGGGTATGATCGCTGTTTTTTTGCTCTGGCGCAGTCCGAGTTTTACACTCTGGCATACTTTCTCGGAATCTCTCGTTCGCCGTAGACCGCGACACTTTCTGCGATCTTGGGAAGGTCTTTCGTTCCCATGCATTAAATATAGCGCATCTAGCCCAGAATCTCAACTTGCCTACCTATATAAGTGCTTTCTAATATACTAACCCTGTAATATAAGCATATTCGAATATTCTGAAGGTACTCCCAGAGGCGCACCCGAGCGATCCAGGTTCAGGAGTCCCGGTCCACCCGCCCATATATATAAATAAAAAAAAGGCACTAACACAACATTAAGCTGTTCCCAAGAGTTTATTAAGCTTTAGGTACCCCTACGTATAGGTTATTCTTTGTATATAGCTAGGGAGCATGTTTTTAGTGTTCCCTGGAGGTATAGAATTGAAATTAGATGGGGGTATATCTATTGGTTATTGTCCCCTTATGGAATATTATATTATGTTTACCTATATGGAGTATTGTCATATCTGGCTTAGCGGCAAAATTTTAGAAAGTGCGTTGCGTGTAGGCAGTGCTCGGGGCTAAGAGACCTAGAAATTTTTGATTCCAAATTTTTTGGGGGGTATATTTTTTATAAAAAGTTATTCAAAAGTTATACACAGGGTTATCCACAGGTAAAAAGTAGGTTAAATGTATGATTATAAAGGGTAATTATAAAGTTATCCACAGATAAACCCCTCCCTTATTATAATATATATATATTTATATTACTATATGGACAAAATTGGTAAGGATTTTCTTAGGTGCCTGGCTAATAAATTTGCTAACAGAATAAAAGTGGGACACTCTACCCCCCTAATATGCTATAATATAAGTAATGAATTTGGGATTGTACCAGCACATCTCTCCCCTCCTTGTTGAGGGTCCCTTCTCCCTTCTGTTGGTACAGTCCCACCTTACAAAGGAGATTAAAATGCGTGGACCAGCAAAAGTAGCAGGATCAAAGATGGGCTCTAAGACGGGTTCAAAAACCTGTCCTGTATGTAAAGGAACTGGTAAAGTTTCTGGAAAACCTAGACCGAAGCCAATGAGTAGTAGTACTAGTAAAATGAGTGATAGGGGTGGTCCAGGTAAAGGTAGTGCGGGACCAGGTGGTAGAGGTGGTCGAGGAAAAGGTGGTCCAAGCGGTAGAGCTAGCGGACCAAGATCATAATGGCTGTTAATCCTGTAAAGCGTAGGGAAGGCAAGGTAGTACACAACAGTGTGTGGACCACAGCAAACAAGAAGAAAGTAATTGAGATGTTTGCTTGTGGGTCTACCGTTGTTGAAGTATGCAGGTTCCTTGGTATTCATAAGTCTACGTTCTACCGCTGGCTAAAAGACGAGAGAAAGGGTGATTTCCAGCGCACCATTGAGTTAGGTATACAAGCTTCTGAAGCTTACTGGATACAGATAGGTAGGGATAACCTAGAAAATAAATCATTTAATACATCGCTATATGCATTCATGATGGTTAATAAATTTAACTATAGATCCACCTATTCCAAGCAGGAAGTAGAAAAGAAAGAAACCAAGACTACAACTGTCGAGGTTAAGAAAGCTGTTGATGTAGAGTCTATAATTGATAAACTAAACCAAAGTATGGAGGGGGAGCCAAAGCTCCTTAATTAATATGCCTAAAGTCGGAACTAAAAAATTTGCTTACACCAAAGCTGGTATGAAGAAAGCTAAACAATACTCTAAATCTTCTGGCAAGAAAGTACAGAAGAAGGCTCCAAAAGGGTACTAAGATGCCTGGATATGGTGGAGGAGTTGGAGCGGACACAGATGGAGATAACGCTGATTACGGCGAAGGAATGGGTACTAAAGGTGCCGCCGCTTCCGACAACTCTATTGGAATGGGTTCTGAATCAGATAAAGATTTCGGAAACACTGTAGAAGGTTTTAGAGCTGCTCTTGCTAAAGCTTTAGGTCAGGTTACACAAGCACAAAAAGATACAGCTGTAGAAGCTCAAGAAAAAGCTGCAAATCAATTAGAAGCTAAAAATCTTCAGGAATTGGACGGTGGTGCAGGTTCTATGGACACCGATAAAGGTCTTCTAGGTTCATCAGTAGATGATCCTCAAGGAACTCAAAAAGGTCTTGATGCAGAACAAGAAGCAAGGGATGCAATAGGGAGATCTCAAAGATCCGATCAAGAGAAAGCAATGAACGAGGCTGTAGCAATCGGAGCGCAGAGAACAGCAGCTTTAGGAGATCCAGAAAAAGAAGGGTTTAGAGGTTTAGAAAATAAAGCTATGGGTTCAACTGTAGAAAATGATGTTGACAGACAAGCTTTTGAAAACGCAATGAAAGAATCTGTTCAAGCTTATAGAGACATATCAGGAGAGTTAGGGCATCCTGATTTTGGTTTTAGCGGAACACCAGTGGAGGGATCCGCTCTTTCAGGACTAGAGTCTGCTATAGGTGGACCATCATTAGGTGATCCAGGACAATCAATAGGTGACAGAAACACAGCAAATAGAAATAGAAGGGCAGCTCTTGCGTTAGAAAGTTTTAACAATCTAGAGCAAACAGTTAAAAGAGATCCTAATTTAACAGAAAGGGAAAGAGCTAGAAAGTTAGCAGCCATACAAGCCACAAAAAGAACTACAGAATATGGAATCTTGGTGGGCTACGCTTTTCCAGGACAAACTATAGCTGGAATAAAAACTTCTACATTAGCGAGAGCTCTAGCTTCCTTGCTTGGTCTGGGAGTGCCAATGGGCATAATGAGTGTTTTAGATAAAACTTTAGGTAAAAAAGGTTTTGGTCAAGTAGAAAGAGATGCTTTAACTTCTATAGCTAGGGATATTGAAGAGTCTGGAGGAAGCTCTGCTACAGCTGGATATGGTGGTGGTTCGGACGAAACGAAAAGAAAGTTTTATGAATACATAATACAAGTTGAGCCTTGGGCAAAAGGTTTAAGCGACAGACAAATAAACTATTATCTTGAAAATGAAGAAGAGCTTGAGTGGGTTAGAAATCTTTATAAAGATATGACAAATGCTTGAAGAAATTATAATTTTTATTATTTTTGAAATTTTAAATGGTGTAATATAATAGGTGTACAACATGGAGAAAAAAATGGTAGGTAATCAAATTAGAGCTATGGATAGAATGTTTGAGCGCATGATGGGTATGACGGGACACCGTTCACCACTTGCAATGGTAGAATCAACAATGGACAGGATGGAGTCGATGCTTAGCTCGATTCCAACCAACAGTGAAGAGTTCACGGTATGGAAGCTAACTCCTACGACGTATAGGACTGAAGTTCAAGAAGATGGTTCCATTCTGTTCA
>WLWG01001547.1_pt1 | contig 20320 bp, 16 predicted proteins | sample 6712871 | NCBI WGS metagenome assembly WLWG01 (sample SAMN12718693, study PRJNA515312) | sponge metagenome | isolation source: marine sponge | host: Mycale hentscheli | place: New Zealand: South Island, Marlborough, Capsize Point | collected 2003-05-01
CGCCTATCAGCAGCCTGAGCGAAGAGAGATGCGACTCGACCTGCAGTACCGGCCTCAACTGTCGCCAGACTCGCTGAAGCGGCAAGGAGGGCCGCTGCTGCTGCGTCTTCTACTTCATCATCCTCCTCTCCGAACACTAATTGCCCAAGCGTCTCACGAATGATTTTTTCTGTTGTCTTAATTTTTTCCCAACAGTTGTCATCATCATCTGCCCACGCTGAGATACGCAACGTAATTGTTGCTTCATGCGCCGTAATACCGACGGTCGGATCTCGTCCCCGCTCAATTATTCCTGGAAGCATTTCTTCGATAGCGCTTTCACCAGCCCCAAAGCACTTGAGCCGCCGATGACGAAGAACTCTTTTTTTTCCAGCCACTTGTTTCAAATCACCCGAAACCGTTTCATCCCACATCCGCCGCATCTCCGCTGGCACACCCGGCAACGCATACACGACGGGGCTGACGCCTTCCCCCCAGCCATCTGGAGCCGGCAGTACCATCTTGATTCCTGGAGCAGTTCCGTCAGGATTCTCTATCAGGCTACTACCCTCTGGAAACATTGCCTGCCGCCGATTGCTTTCCGGCATGACCGCATGCCGTGTCAAAAATCGAGATGCGATGACTTCCAGCGCCTGCTGAGATAACACCAGTCGCTGACCTGATAACTCGGACAACACGTCTCGCGTCAAATCATCAGCCGTCGGACCGAGTCCACCGGTTGCGACAACCACTTGTGCTCGACGTGCAGCTGTCCGGAATGCATGGACTCCGGCGGCAAGAGTATCACAGGCCGTCGTGTGATACCCGACAGGAATCCCAAGGAGCCCCAGCTCGCGAGAAAGCCACTGGCTGTTGGTATCCAGACGTTGGCCGCTGGTGAGTTCATCACCTATTGCAATAATTTCGGCCAACATTCGGCATCCCCTTCATGAGAGTCTAAGATATGATTTCACAGGTAGTTTATCTAGGTGATTCCTACAACTTTTGGAGTATGGTTACCACCAATGAAAATACTGCCGTCAACGTAACTATAATGAAAAATTTAAGCTTCAGATGAAAATTGGAATCCTTGGCTGTGACGAACATATTCTAGCGATAGCTGTCGCAGCAGTAGAGGGAGGCCATACCATCAGCCCCGCCTACGACGTGCCGGAAGATCTTCCACCGAGTCTCGCTGGTATCGACCGCCAGCCACGCGAACAATGGCAGGGCTTACTTGAGGAAGAACTCTGCAGCGCTGTCCTTGTTGGCGTTGATGGCTGGAGCGAACATCGTGCAGAGCAGGTACGAACACTTGTTCAGGCTGGTCGTCTTATCCTCATCGGCCACCCCGCCTCTCTCTCAATGTTATGGGCTTATGAGTTGGACATGATTCTCGCTGACTCATCAGCAACAGTTATCCCGGCACTGGCGACACGACAACATCCGCTTATCGATTCACTCAAAAATCTTGTTGAACAATCGCTCGCTGGGAATGGACCGCTTGGTCCTATCGAATCACTCCAATTTGAGCGTCGGCAACCTCACCGTGATCAAGACAGCGTGCTTACAAGTTTTGCCCGTGATGCTGACATCATTCGTGTACTCATTGGAGACCCATCTCGACTCATGGCACTCGGTGGCGGTGACGCCGGATGGACGAATCTCGCTGTTGGGTTAAGCGGCCCTGATCAAATTTCAGTTCGATGGCAGGTTGCCAAGGGAGACACTCAGACCTTAACAATCCAACTTATCTGTGAGCGAGGCCGTCTTTGTATTGATATTCCTGAACGAGCATGCGGTGTATGGAAAGTCACCCAGCAGACAGATTCAACAATTCCAGATCTACTCACAACGTTCCCTACGGAGACGGCTCCTTTTGCACCAGCTGATGTACTTCTGGAGGATCTGCTTCGGGTGGCCAAAGGCAAGCCCGATACTTGCCCAGGCTCGTCAATCCCTTCAGCAACGTGGCCTGATGCCGCGCGCACTATCGAACTAGCAGAGACTATTCCTCGGAGCGTTAAAAAAGGACGAGGCATTGATCTTCATCAAGAAGAATTTAGTGAACTGGGAACGTTCCGCGGCACAATGGCATCGCTCGGATGTGGCATCATTATGGCTGGCCTCTTTATTCTTTTTCTGGCAACACTTGTTGGCGGTGTCGCTCGTGCCGCTGGGTGGAGCTTCGGCGAACGACTTGCGGCAATCTGGCCATACGCGATCCTGACCACATTGATCATTTTCCTTGTTCTTCAACTTCTGCCTTTCCTCCTGCCAAATGAGTCTGGAAAAAGGGAAGAACCGAAACCATCTCGCCCCCAAAACCCTTGATTTTTTTTCCGCCACCCGCAAACTCGCCCCAGACGGCATGGCAGGGTCATGAAAGATGACTCACTGTCAAGGTATACGGCCCCAGAAGATAGCACCAAACCTAATCCGAAGGAATCGTCGACAAAAGTCGAGAAGGGCGGTCGGACACGTAGCCGCCAGTGGCCACTTTTGTCCGGGACTGTCTCATGCCTTATTCGCGGGTCCGCCTGCTCATAGCGACTTTTCTTACTTTTGCAGCCCTTCATTGTGTAGCCTCTGCAGAAGATATTCGAAGGACAGCGATTGTACGCGCGATCGAGTCATGCCGAGACAGCGTTGTTAATATTCATGGTGAGAAGTACGTCTCTGATTCCTCGGATGAATCTGAAGACCGCCGAGTCAACGGGATGGGTACTGGCGTTGTCATTGACGCCCGAGGCTACGCCGTTACCAATTTTCACGTCGTCGACGGAGTTCGTGAAATTGAGGTGACCCTCGCATCTGGTCGCACAGTAGCAGCCCGTCTCGTATCGCACGACCGAAGAACTGACCTTGCCGTCATAAAGATAAACACCGTCGAGCCGCTGCCGGTTATTCAATTAGGAACATCTGACGATCTCCTCATTGGTGAGACGGTTCTTGCCCTCGGCAATGCGTTTGGCTACGAACACACCGTTACCCGTGGAATTATTTCTGCTCTTCACCGGAATGTAGATGTCAGCCCGACGCAGCGATACGAAGATCTCATCCAAACGGACGCGAGCATCAATCCTGGAAATTCCGGCGGACCACTCCTGAACATTAACGGAGAAATGATCGGCATTAATGTTGCGGTCCGTGCTGGTGCCCAAGGAATTGGCTTCGCCATACCCGTCGATAGCGTACTCCGTATTGTTACAGGGCTTCTATCCGTTGAGCGTATAGATCATACATGGCACGGCCTCGTGTGTCGGACATGTGGCACTGGGGCAGTCATTGAATCTGTGCATAGCCAAAGCCCTGCAGAAAGTATCGGCATGCGAGCCGGTGATATTGTCCTTCGAGTCGGTGAAAAAAGCGTGACAAGCCAACTCGACATCGAGAGAGCGCTGCTTGGCAGAAAAGCCGGAGAGATCGTTGCCGTTACCATCACACGAGAAGGTGGTGAGGAAAATTTGTCGCTTGCCCTGGCAAAAGCGAAGAAACACGAGGCTACAGATTCTGAGCGATCCTGGGAACAACTCGGACTCCGGCTCGCGCCTGCTGTTCCGTCAACTGTGCAACAACTGCAACCGCGGTATCGTGGTGGCCTTCTTGTTCAAGAAGTACGCTTCGGAAGTCCCGCGAGTGAGAAGGGAATCCGGCCAGGGGATATTCTTGTGGGACTGCACATCTGGGAAACGGTCAAGCCTGATAATGTGAGTTACATCCTCGATCAGATCGAATCTGACGAGCTAGAGACGGTAAAGTTCTATATTCTCCGCGGCCGTGATACGCTCTTTGGCCATCTCACCTCTGATACGATCCTGAGATAGATCCTCGGGATTGCCTCAATTTTTCGGTGTTACGCGGAAGGAACCGGTGTGGAGACTCAATTCCTCAAGTGGCTCTTGCCACAACTTAATAAGGACCACAGGCTTGAGGTTCTACCGGGCGATGATGCCGCCGTCCTCCGTTTCCCGGGAGGCAAACGTACCGTCGTCACTACAGACCTGCTCACTGAATCGGTTGATTTCCGTTTCTCGAAGTCCAGTGCCGACAACGATTTCCCTCCTCCTGCCTCGGCACACCAGGTTGGCAGAAAAGCCGTCGCTGTAAGCCTCAGTGATCTCGCCGCGATGGCAGCCACTCCTGAAGCGATTGTTGTTTCGGTGGCACTGCCACAAAACGGTGGAAGGAGGCTTGCTGAAGAACTTTTCAAAGGGATTCAGGAGGAAGTAAACACGTTTGACATAACCCTTGCAGGAGGCGACACCAACGCATGGGATGGCCCTCTCGTCATTAGTGTCACAGCAATCGGGAGCATTCTGCCGAGACAATGCTGGCGGAGAGATACAGCCCAAGCAGGAGACCTCTTGGTTGTAACTGGTCCACTCGGCGGCAGCCTCCTTGGCCGACACCTCAATGTCACCCCTCGCTGCCGCGAAGCGATTGCAATTGCATCTCGGTATCCTGTCCACGCCGCACTCGACATCAGTGACGGTCTTGCTATTGACTGCGGGCGGATGCTCACAGCGAGCCATGTTGGCGGCACAATTGAACTTGATTTGGTGCCCATACACCCTGACGCAATCAGCCTTTCAGAAGTGCTCCATACCAATCAGATAACTTCGCTTGAGCACGCCATGCAAGACGGTGAGGACTTCGAACTCCTTCTTGCAATGCCTGCCGAAGCAGCACAGGCACTGGTGCAAGACGACCCAAGCTCCCTTGTTCCGAAGACCACTATGCAGCCTCGTATTATTGGGAGAGTGACTGAGAGCCTTGATTTTTGCAGCACGACACCAGACGGGCAAACAAAGCGTCTTGAACCGAAGGGGTTTGAGCATGTCTTCCAATAAATCTGTCGAATCCAGCCAGACAGAAACGTGTGAAATACAAAACCTTGATGACCTCCACCATGTGGCATCACGCATGGCAGGACAACTGCCCCATACGGCTCTCGTGACCCTTCAAGGTGAATTAGGTGCCGGCAAAACAACATTCGTAAAAGCAATTGCTGCGGCCGTCGCAATTAATCCGACAAATGTGACAAGCCCTACCTTTAACCTTATCACGATCCATGAATCACCCGAAAATGCCCTTCGTCTTGTCCATGCTGACATGTATCGAGTAATTGATCCTGATGAGCTTATTGAGACAGGCTGGGACGCCGCCCTTGATGCGCCTTCGGGGTACCGCTGCTGGGCATTCGTTGAGTGGCCACAAAAAATAGCTTCCACTCTGCCCGCCGACCGCCTGAGTATCAAGTTCGAAGTGACTGGCGAATCCAGCCGACGGATGACCATCAAGGGCACGGGAGCAAACTACAAATCAATACCGGCGCTCATCACGCAATCACACTAATTCTTCGCTGAGGAACCGTTTCGCCATGCGACTAACTCCATCACATACAGCCCTCTGTGTAATTGACGTACAGGAAAAACTCATCCCCACAATTCCTACAGGACAGCTCCTTATTACAGAGTGCTGCAGACTGATTGAAACTGCCAATCTTTTCGAAACACCCGTCCTTTTTACAGAGCAATATCCCAAAGGGCTTGGACCAACAGTCGCACCGATTGTCATGAAAATCACTCATCAAAATGCTATTGAGAAACTTAGTTTTAGCTGCTGCGGAACGCCAGCTTTTTTGAACCAGATTCCCCAAGATGTTGAAACACTCATAGTGTGTGGCATCGAGACTCATATCTGTGTCGCACAGACTGTACTCGATGTGCTGCAGCTTGGCTTTCGTGTCTGCATTGCAGTCGACGCAGTTGGCAGCCGTCACGAACATGACCACACCGTCGCTCTTCGTCGTCTCGAAGGATCGGGTGCCGTACTATCAACGACAGAGGCAATCCTCTTCGAACTGTGCGCGACGGCAGAAAATCCAGCTTTTAAAAAAATGCAGCGGCTCGTTGCGAAATAAGGGACGCGACAGAATCCCAATTCCTTTGAATTACGACGGGAGATTATCTGGTTCGTTTCTTTGCCACGCCACCAGACGGGTTCGCATTAGCCCCCAGTATCTTCCATAATCACAATGCCGCCTGTTTTTGGATCATATCCATAGAGCCTCTTCGGCGGCAAAACACTCAGCTCAACATTATGTTGCTTCATCATCTCTTGAAACTCTTTGAACGTCGGAGGCTTTCCGTTCATTGCCTTAAACATCTTCATTGAGTTTTGAAGGCTCAGCATGGCTACTCGACCTCGTTGTGTGACGTAGGCACTCGCCGCAACCGAGAGTGGGTCATTTCCCGTAATCTTATTTTCTACCACTTTGAGATTGGGTTGCTTCGCGGCAACACTCATATCAACCACTTTTGCTGGGGCGGCAGCAGCTTCTGGTACACACTGCGCTACCACGACCACGAGCACCAACATTCCAAAAAGCCGCATGGTATTGATCTCCCATCACGAGACATGAACAGTTTCACGGAGATATGTTTTGTATCACAACGTCAGTACGAACACCACTTTTCTGGTTTTTGAACTTCCGTGCGTGAGCACGCATTAGCGAGTCTTCGTCAGATCTGTGTCGTCAACACTCTCCCCACGTGCATGACGTGCCACCAATTTTCCAAGCCGAACGATTTTCTGAGCCGCCGATGGTTCACCAGAACCAGCCTTCCCAGGTGCTGACCCAAATAACACCACGAGTTTGTCACTTCCAACCAACTCCCACCAATTACCTGCCGTGCCCTCTTTGGGAACACAACGACATTCAATGAGCCCGAACGTATCCGCTTCGGGTGCCAACGTTGTAATCAGGCTCACAGCCTCACCAACTGCTGGATCCCCCCACGGGGAACCAACTGGGCCGCGGGGACTTGTCGACACGCCATCAACAACGGGGTATTTTGCCGCTGACTCAGCAGTAAAATCATCACTCGGCAAAAGGATTGTCTCTTGATCAACTGCCAGAAGCCCGCCTTCGACTCGAACCATTGCAACGGGTTCACGGCAAATCACACGAACGACGGCGGCTGCCGGATGGCTCGTTTCGACACGTTCAACCCGACTCACCCAAGGATGCATATCAAATGCCCGTGCGAGCTGTCTCTCCAAATCTGGTGCATCCAGTGGTAATGGCATATCCAGACTTGCATTCCGCAGGGCCTGCCATTTTAAATCCGTTGTGATCCAAGGCGGCACGCCGATGACCTCAATGCGATCAGCTGTGAGCAGAGAATCCGTGTTGCGGACGACTCCTTCGCGCTGCTGTTCCCACACCACACGACCAGCAAAAATGGTGGCCATTACAATCACACCCGCACCAAGCAGTGCCCGCCATCTCCATATGAGGCCAAAAATACTGCCAGAATGTTCAGGCTGGCTCTCAGTATTATGCTCGCTCACAACTCGCCTCACCAGACACGTATTCTTGGTGCCAACTCAACACCAAGTTTTTCACGAACAATACCACGTACTTTTTCAACAAGTTGCTGCACATCACTACTTGGGCATCCGACTGCAGTTACCACGTAGTTCGCACAGCTTGGATAGATTGATGCACCGCCTATGCATAAATCTCGACACCCTGCCTGGGCGATAAGTGACTCCGCCGTGGTACCAACGGGATCTTTGAACATCATAGCCACCGAGCGAGTACCACTGGGCTGCTCCGATCGCTCCACGATCCATTGTTTCTGCATTCGTTTTGTCAGACGTTCCGGGTCATCTTCATCGAGATCAAATCTGGCAGACAAAACAATCACTCCATCAAGACTGCTCCAGCTCGATGCAAAGGCTATGTCATCACGAAGCCGATCTTCCGTATTACCGTCAGGGAGCATTACGGTGACGCTGTGGACTCGTTGACCTAGATTACAACCGTGTGCAGCTGCATTCCCAACAAGACCACCACCAACGGTTCCAGGTATCCCGACAAGGTCTTCCAGACCAGAAAGCCCTTCTTGAACAGCAGCCGAGACCAGATGGACAAGCTTTGCACCCGCTCCCACTCGTACACTCTGGCCATCGACTTTGACACCACAAAATGGTGGTGCCGAAAGCCGAATGACCATTGCTTCGATACCGTCACTCGGAACAAGAACGTTGGAGCCACCTCCAATAACACGAAGTTTTATCCCCGTTTCATTACATCTTGAAACAACCGCTGAAAGTGAATCGACACTCACTGGCTCACAAAAGTATTGAGCCACACCCCCAACGCCAAGCCAGGTATGTTTGGCAAGAGGCTCAGCCAATTGCACGGTGACGGCGAGATCATCAAAGGGGCTACCCGCAGGCGATGGTGGTGGCTGATCTGTCATGGGTCTCTTGTTGTGGTAAGAATCTTGGCTCACGTGTATTCAAGCAAGCACTACGAACACCACCCTATTGTGCCGCGCCGAGGTGATTGCCGTCTACTCATGGCAGCGAAGAGCAGAACGAGCGACATATAACATGGTCAGGCAGCCCGTCGATCAGCTCCCCACCCAGCAACTGGCTCATGTGCCAATTCAAGCCAACCATTGACTACAGCTTCCAGTGGCATGAAATCGTTTTCGGGGTCAAATGGCCCTGAATCAATCTGTGGCACTGCACCAAGGACCAAAACACAGTCCCCCGCGTGAAGTTGGGAAAGCTCACGGTCAAGACGGGCATACGCCCTCAGATCGCGTTCGGTTGCCTTTTCTGATGCAATACCCCGAGGGACAACTAATGTCTTATCGCACCATCGAGAGGCCCGCGACGCAAATCGTTCGTGGCCACCGAGCTGTTCGGCCAGACTTTCCTCCGCAAGCATGAGAAGCCGGCCGTTACCAAGCCGCCGTAAACTCGAGAGTGTGCTTGCAAGGGAATGCCCGCTTGAGGGACGGTCAATAAACACAGTGAAGTCTTGTCCTCGATCACAACGGGTAATTCGCCCAGCGACACTTCGGACGGACTCAAGCCCTCTGGCAATTTTTTCTGCGGGCACACGATACCGTATTGCGATAGCTGCTGCTAGCACTGAATTTCGTGCAGAAGATGTGATTGGCACATCCAGACTTACAGGCATTACGACTCCGTCGCAACGAAGCAGTAATGTCTGGCCAGCGAGGGTTCGCTCGACAGCAGTCGCCGAAGCAGTTGCTGTGTTTTGTAAACCCGCCGTAAATACACTCCCGGTGCATTCAGCTTGATACCGCTCGATGAGTCGTTGAGATCGCGGGTCGTCACTATTGGCAACAAGCGCACCATCGGCTGATGATGCTTGAAGAATTCGCTCTTTCACTGCATGGTATGCCGATGCGGTGCCATGCAGGTCGAGATGTGCACTACCCAGGTTTGTTACGGCGATCGTATCACAGACAACACCAGCTAACGCATGCTTGGCAAGGAGTTGACTGGACACTTCAACCACAGCGTGGGAGCAGCCACTCTCTTCAAGACGTCTTAGCCAGGACGCTAACTCTCGCGGATCAGTAATTGGACCACCCTCAGGCACTGACGACAGAGCATCAACACACCCAAGATCTGAAACGACTCCAACGCGGAGGCCAGCTTCTGAAAGGATTGAAGCAGTGAGCCATACTGTAGATGTCTTTCCGCTTGTACCAGTCACTGCAATCACGCGAAGACTGCTGCCTCGCAGCCCTTCTAAAGCATGTGACAGACGCGACCATGCCCAGAACGTGTCGTGCACTACACAAAGTGGAACACCATGCGTTGGCACCATACGTTCAGCAACAACTCCAACGGCTCCTTGTGCGACGGCTATTGCGATGTGTTCATGGCCGTCATCGTTATCATCACACCTGGCTATAAATACATCGCCTGGTCGACACTCTGTTGCCTGATCAGTAAACCCAACACACTCAATATCAGAACAGGCAAAAAAAGAAGCATCCGGGAAGAGTTCAGATAACTTCTGCACATCTTCATTTGATTGTGATCCGGATTGATTATCACGGGACTGAGTCATCTATCTTTGGCCTCCTGCCAAACCGCTTATCCGACTCCGTTCCTCGCATCCTTGCGACAAACACTCAAAAGAGCCGTTCGATTGATTTCGCTACACTGCTCGCCTCGAGCAATACAACGGGGTGGAATTGTCGGCAACTTCGCGAGACCGTCAAGGCGAGTTTCCGAGAAACCAGAGTGACCCACAAAACCCGAAGAAAACACGTTTCCCATACTTCGCTAACCAGCCATAATGCCCTGAAGGAATCCAGGAAATGACCTTGAGATATTGTCTTGATCCTGATAGTGGCTCTTCTTTTAGTACTGTAAATCGCGTACGTTCAAAGAACCTTGTAGTGCTCTCCGTTACGAATTTGAAGTGCACATGACTCCTCCGAATCGCAAATTACTCTGGATTGGGAATATCCACCAGACGGCCGAATTCTGTCATGCCGTAGGTTCAGTGAGTGGCGATATTGAAATACAGCACTGTCCAACAGTTGATGATGCCCTCAACGCTACCACAAGCAACACTCCCGAACCAACCATCATCTGCCTTGCAGAAACTCACCCTGGGCAGATTCATTTCCACGATGTGTTTCGCCTGACTCAGCACTGGCCGCTCTCGAGAATCATTTCTGTTGGATCCTGTTTGTCTGATGGTCGAAGGCGTAGCGGCCCAGTGGTTGACGGTATTCTTGAAGTACCTTGGCACGACCTCCCCTCCCGCATGAAGGTCTGGCTTCAGAGGATTGACTCAGGGGCTCCCAGCAGTCTCACTTCTCCACCAACATTACGTCGAGATGAACGATGGCTTGCGGAAGCGACGGAAACGCAGCCATTTCATGAGACGTCTGACCAGACAACCCGGGTAACAGTTGCAGCCTCATCACACATGATGGCAGAGGCTGTCGGTGGGCTCATTACTGTGGCAGGTGGTCTTCTCGTGCATTGCGTCACTGGAAAACCACCGATTCAAGACACAGCTGAAGTCATTGTCTGGGATCTGCAAGACTCACCAGAGTCGCAACTCGAGTGGATTCGGCTCCTGACCAGCCAGAACCCCAATCGCACCCTCGCATTACTGTGTTCATTTCCCCGGAGCGATACCGCTCACGCTGCGATAGAAGCTGGTGCCACCGCCGTCCTTGGCCGACCAACCGACTGCGAGGCAATTCGCGGCGTGCTTTTGATGGCCAAAACCGATCTATTGGCTTCATCGTGAAAACGGTAAAGTGTCGTTAGTTCGGTTACCTTTTTTGCCTGGACTCTCGATGAATCGCTTTCTACAAATTGTTTGTTGTGCCATTTTGACCACCATAGCATTCGGCATTTTATCGCTATCTGGTTGCGCTCACACAATGCTCGCGACAGGCTGGTCAAACGACACCGGAATCCGAGAAATCTTTGACACCACTGAACGAATCAGCCATGCCGCAGGACTGTCGACACTTTCAATGGCTGACGACCTGCCGAATGACACCGAACGTCGAGTTGGTCAGCTACGAATCCATTCTGACTTTCCGCTTACTGGTCACCATCGGCTGATACGCGAACTTGATAATATGCGAGCCACCATCAGCCAGGAACTAGACCTACCCGTTTCTGATGAACCAATTCATCTTTATCTGTTTGAGAACCCGGCCGACTATCAGGCTTTTGTTCAACGACACTTCCCACGTTTTCCCGGCCGCAGGGCATGTTTCATTGAAACCGATACGACATTAGCCATCTTTGCTCCGTGGCAGGAACGGATTGCCGAAGATCTGCGGCACGAAACAACACATGGGTATCTGCACGCTGTTGTGCCTGGCATTCCTCTTTGGCTTGACGAAGGACTGGCAGAATTCTTCGAGGTCCCGCAACCAGCAGATGGGTTTCATCAGGGACACGCAGACCATCTGGCCGGTCGGCTTCTTGAAGGCACATGGCAGCCTCGTATTGAACGACTTGAAGAACTCGAAGATGCAGCAGCGATGTCACAAGACCATTACGCTGAAGCCTGGTGCTGGGCACACTGGCTTCTTCGTACCACACCACAGAGACGTCAAGTCATTGAGGACTATCTTCACGACCTTCGACGAGATCCCGTGACTGTTCCGCTCTCGGCGCGTCTCCGGGAACTGGAGGGACCTCCCTCGGTGACAACACAAGCTGTTCGAAACCACCTCGAAAGCCTCTGACGACCGTCTGGTTTCGGAAATGAGATCAATAGATCTTACGTCGCAGGCTTCTCAAACAGCATCCCCTGCCCTGATTGAGAAAAATCGAGCTTTTCGAAGAGGTTTGCAGCCGGCACATTTGCGTCTGTTGTGTGTGCCTCAATCAACGCAACACCTTCCTGCGAGAGGTCGTGCATCGCCTCTGCAATCAGGTATTGCGCAAGCCCCTGCCGTCGTCGTGGCCCCTCGATATCGACATGCAGGAGTCCTGCCGCAACAACTCCCCAACTTTGTGCAAGTGGTTGCATGTCCCAGAAGGCCGCACTTCCCAGAACATCATCTGTTTTGTTCCGAAGTTCATAACGACGCAGTGCTACCCCAGTTGTCGTTGCAGCTTCCCACCAGGTCCGACGTTCAGGCTCATCAATAACGTGCATGACTGTTCGCCGCCGGATTGCAATGTGGAGCCTGTTCACTGGTACCCGGAAACTCTCAAGCGGCCGGCGAAGAATCGTAATTTTTTCTCGCTGCTGATAGCCCGCACGGAGAAACACCTGCTGCATCGTCGGAGAAGAATCGAGGATTCCGGGTAAGTCAGAGCCACCGTAGAGGCCAAGATAAAACCCACGAAATACATCATTGCCACCGCCAAGAAAGCGAGTGGTTCCAGATTCTTGAAGATAGCGTTCACACCGGGCGAGCAGTTGGTCCCCGATTTCATTTTCTGCTTGATGTGGCGGTACAATCACAAGTAGTGTGGATCCAACACTCGTATCAATACTTTTTTGATCAGCCGAAGGCCCGAAGCCAGCGTGAGCAAAACCAACAATCCGGCCCTCCTCAACAGCAATAATCAGTCCACGTCGATCAAAATAAGGTTTTGAAAATACTCCAGCTTCAAGGTCTGCTGTCGTCATCGGCTGCATGGCAAGTGGCCCGAGATCTGCAGATCGCCAGACCTCTGCAAGGTGTGGGGGGTCATTGTTTCGGAAACAGCGGTATTCGATCACGACCGTTCCCCCTTCGGTACCGCCACGTCCGTATTGTCCTTTCGGACGAACACTCGCCCATTCTCCACCTTCACGTCATATGATTGTTGACGGACATTGGCAGAATATCTGTGCTGGCCTGTCGTGACATCAAACTGCCAGCCATGCCAGGGGCAGGTCAATACTTTTCCACAAAGAGCACCAGTACCGAGTGGACCGCCCTGATGTGGGCAGAGCCCATCAATGGCATAGAGACGCCCGTCCACGTTGGCGAGAGCAACCATCGCATTTGCTGCAACCCGCTCAATACTTGTGCCGGGAGGGCATTCACTTTCACCAGCGATGTCAATCCAGTCAGCCATTCTCGTGAGCCTGTTTAAAATTTATGGGCATGACGCGATTCTGTTTTGCAACCCTGTCAGGCGGCTTGATATTTGCTCAAGCCATAGGGAGAACCATGCTGCGAAGCATCGCAGAGGTTGTCCTGAAATCAACCACAAAAAGAAAGATTCGGTCAGGCGACCGCTCGCTTCTCTCCATTTTCCACCTTTCTGGGTGGTTGCGGAAAACACCGCCACCGACGGTGGACCCACCAATACTGGTCGGGACGACGGCGGACGGCTTGTTCAAGCAAATCGGTGTACCATTGTGAGATTTCTGTTAGGCCTTGAACCTCCGGCCTGTTGTCCCGTGGATCCATGACTCCCTCTACACGAAGATCAAAGCTGAAGAGTCCGTCTCGACGAGTAGCGGTGCACACAATAACCGGTGCATCTGATGACAGGGCAAATACTCCGATCGCTTTATGAACACTTGCTGGGCGACCGAAAAAATCGACCCGGCACCCCTTCCTCCCTGCGGCCTGATCACCGAGCAAACCGATTGCTCCATTTTCTTCGAGAACAGCAGCAACATCAGGCGCACTCCCTTTTTTTGGAAGTATCTTCTGCCCTCGTGATTCCCGAAAATCGGTCACAAACTGATCCAGAAACGGATTATCGAGTTCTCTCGCAACAGAAAAAAGCTGGAATCCGAAGACACCAAAAAGAAATGCCGCGAGTTCAAAATTGCCATAATGCCCTGAAAGAACAACCTTGGGGCGATCAAGCCAGAGCGTCCGTATCAACTGCTCGAGACCCTCAATTCGCAGGTGTCGTCGCCAGGTTGTTTTTCGAATGACCCGTGGGGCATGGGCTATCTCGATCACCATCAGCAACAGATGCTCCCACATCGCACGTCCTGCCTCCTGACATTCCTCGTCAGTCCATTCAGGAAAGGATCGCTCAATGTTGTCGCGCACAACATCCCGCCGAATATTGACACGGTACGCCAGAAAGTGGGACCACTTCCGTGCCTGCTGCTCAAGAAACCTGCGGGGTAATGACTGAACGATACAAATCCCAACACGGACAATAACGTATGTTAGCCAGTCAGTCATTGTCGTCGTGAAGGTTCGTTGTTTCATTGGTTCTTTTGAGCAATACCATACGTCGATGCGGGCTTGTAGATCTCTTTTTATTGTCGTCGATGTCGGGTGTTTTTCACCAGATCGATTTTTTAGTTACAGCACTGACACTCGTACTCAGGCCAATTCGGATACCACGAGGAGCAGGACGCTCAGCCCATTGAAAAGTGCATGGAGGACAATACTTGGCAGAATGGTCCCTCGGCGGCGAACAAGGTATCCGGCAGCCACTCCGAAACCAATGAGTGGAACCCAGCCCAATCCCTGGCCCAAATGTGCCAGTCCGAAACAGAAAGCCGAAACCACAACTGCCCAGTCGCCGAACTTTATCTCAAGCCATCCTTGAAGGATTCGACGGAAGAAGAACTCCTCTGCAATTGGGGCCGCGACAACCGCCGCCCCAAGAACGAGGCCAATCGCCCAAAGTGATTTATCAGCCTGCAGGAATTCAATGATCGGATGACTGTAGGGCTCGACAAATTGATCTAGAAAAGCTGCCAAAGCCAGAAGAGGTGGCACGATAATCACCCAGGTTACACATGCCAGACGAAGTCCTTCCTGTGGCTTGGGGTCACGGAAACCGAGATCTTCCCAAGACGCTCCACGCATTCGCAAAATAAATGCAGCCACACAGGTAAAGGCAAGCATTGCTATCGCGTTTGCGAGCAAGAGATATCCGAGGTTGTCAGAGTCTTTGCTCCCATCGACTGTGATTACGGTCGTGGCACTACCGTTCAATACAACCTGTGGAGCCTGATCACCCACGGGAAACAATTGTTGTGCTGCTGTAACACAAAGACCTTGGCACACAAGAAACAGGACAAACAAGCTTGCCACGATGATCCCATCCCATGGCACTGGACTTCCTGGAACCTGCGGAATAAGAGGCTTGCCACTTCGATATCGGGCAATGAGTCTCACGATACAGAACATGCTCGTGAGACAGACACTTGTCGCAACAAATCCGGCCAAGGCTGTCATGAGTCCTGACTCAAGAGAGGGCGAGCAGCGAGAATGTATTCAAGACCGGACCAGATTGTTGAAACCACAGCCAACCAGACGACACCGACTGTTACCTGATGGATGGAAACAGGGCCAAGCACAAGTTCTGGCCAGGCACGAGTCCCTAGCTCGAGGGCAATGGCAGCACACTGAAAAAGCATTTTCAATTTCCCAGACCAGGCGGCAGAAAAGTCGAGCCCGGTTCGTTCCATTTCAGCTCTGATAGCCGTCACGACAAGTTCACGAACAACAATGACGAGTGCCATCCACGGCAGAATTGCTGATCCCGTTCGGTCAGCGAGCAGCACGAATGTGCCACAGACAATCACCTTATCAACAAGTGGGTCGAAGATGCGACCAAGCCGACTCACTGCACCATATTTTCGTGCATACCATCCATCGACCCAATCAGTGGCTGCCGCGAACACAAACAGAACCAGTGCAACCAGATCTTGTCGTCCAGCTACGCCTTCAATCAGAGCAAATAAAACAAGTGCTAGCACTAGCCGCGCAAATGAAATGATATTTGGAACAGTCCAGACACGATCAAGTGCAGAAGATTGAGACATGGGGCAAAAACAAAATAAAAAGGATAAGGAGCGTCACACCACCATCGGTACCCTACCCTACTTGCCTTATTCCTGCCTATCCGGCTTTATTTCCTGTTTGGATCAATCAACTATTCACCATTGGACGGCAAGTCTGAAATGATGATCCGGCCATTCATCCCCGCATGAAACTCACACTGGTAGAACAGTTCATTCGGTGCATCGAGCGGCACCGTCCATGTGTACGAGCCGGCTGTCTCACCATTCCCATCAAAACCATTTGAGTAGACATGCTGCGACTGGTAACCGCTCCCGTTTGTTGTCTGCAGATAGAACGGATGCCCTGGCACATTGAGATTCAATGCATAGGTCATACCGCGGTGGACGGTCAGCGTTGGATTCTGCTGACCGTTGATCACGTATGCACCGACGACCGTGCTCAATGAAAACTCCTGAACTCGAGCATCTTCATTGAGCGTCTGTGACGTCTCATTGGTCAGGTCATGGAACATACTGCCAATCCGCCACGTCTCATCGGTCAGAATACGATTTGTGGTGCCGCTTCGACTTACAAGCAGCGATTTACCACTCGCATCGTCTTCTGCACCGAGTGCCTGCCATCCAAAGATATCAACTTCGACCTGTTGTTGCTGGTACATAACAGGCTGGGCTTCAGCGTACAGTTGCTCAGATCCATCTTTACTAAGCGCTGTCGCACCCTGATTTGGCAATAACTCAAGAACTGTAATATCGAACGACTGACTGGCAAAGACATTATCAGCCGCAGTTGTCAGATCTTTATCTGGGCCACCATCTTCGATAGAGAGATTAATGGTGACGACACCGGTCTGGTCAATCGCAGGCGAGAATGATAATCCACCGGGCACGTCTGCTGATGTATAGATTGTGGTTGGGTTAGGGACAATCGCTGCATTGCTACTGATTGCAATAACACGCGTTGGCAGATTGCCAGACGGTGGTGACACAACGCTGACAAGTGGCACCTGCATGGATGCCGTCTGATCGACGGTGCTTTGATTGATGTAGATATCCGGAAGCGTTTCGTTATTCGAACGTGGTGTTCCCGTGACGGAGATCACCTGATCGGTCGTCCAGCCAAAGTCATCTGTGACACGAACCGTAAAGGTATCACTTCCATCAAATTCCTGACCTGGCACATAGACCCACTGGCCTGTTGAGCCGAACACAATGGCGTGTCCTGACTCAGCCTGCAGTTGCAGTTCATATGGTGCCCCGGCTGTAATGCCGTCTACATCAGTGGCTGCGACTGCACCTGTTGCCTCACCACTTGAAGCAACAATACCCGTGAGATCACCAGTAAACACGGCAGGGGTATCTGTTCGTGGAGCCACCGTCACCACAAAAGTCCGAACGTATGATGCATTGTCACCGGCAGCATCAAAGTCATCATCATTTCCAGCATCTTCGACTGTGACTGTAATCGTTGCGGTGCCCATTTGCCCTGCCGCAGGCGTAAGGGCAAGTGACCCTGTCGTATCTGGTGAGGTGTAGGTCACTGCTGGATCAGGTATCAGAGACTGGTTATCACTTGTAGCCGTCACACGTAGCACCTGATTTTCACCACCGGCAGTGATACCAGAGAGCGAGATGGTCTGTTCTGCTGCATCGCGATCAATCTCAAGATCACTCAACATATCAAGTGTCGGCTGATTATTGGAAACATAGTCGTAATCACCGAGGAGTCTGACGAGAGCGACATCGTCCCCGGCTCGACCTGCGACGAGGATCTTGCCATCAGTGAGTGAGGCTATGGCGTAGCCGTAGTCATTGCCTCCTGAGATATCGAAGGCGACGGAACCGTTGGTGCCGAAGGTGCTGTCAACGCTACCATCCTGATTGAGTCGAACGACGGTGATGTCATTGTTAGTTCCGTTGTGTGAATACCCTGAGATGAGGATCTTGCCGTCAGCGGCGAGTGTGGCTCGGTAGCCATCATCAACACCGTTGAGTACAGGTAGTTCGGTCCATCCATCGACACCAAATGACAGATCAAGCCCACCACTTGCTACAAACTTCGCGACAACCAGGTCGTTGTCAGACCGTCCGACGACAAGAAACTGGTCATCGGGCAGTGGCAGCATACTGTGAACAATCTCTCCACTGCCGAAGTCATAATAGTGGTCAAACTCCTGCCCTCCCGTTGAACTCATACGGATGTGACCGAAATGATTGTGATCGCCACCAGGTGTGCGCGTTTTTCCAAAGACGAGAATATCGCCATCATCACATACAAAGACCCCTCGTCCGTAATCTTCGTTCCACGAACCCCCATCATTGGTCCATTGATGATCAAGCGTTCCATCGGCGTGGTATCGTGAAAGAATGTAGGCGGCATTATCTCGACCAACGACGACAAACTTCCCGTCAGGCTGGATAGCCACGTCGTAGGCTCGAGACACATGGTCGTCGACGACGGACCCACTACTGCCAAACGATGTATCGAGTGCACCATCGGGGGTGAACCGGGCGATGCGATTGTGACCGACGACGATGATTCGGTCTGATGAATCGATCGCGAATGACTTCGCATGGGCACCAGCACCGAAATCGACTTGTGTACCGCCGCCACTTCCGAAGGTGTTGTCGAGAGTCATGTCAGCATTGAATCGCATGATGCCGAAGCGATCGTTGACCGCTCCAATGGCAAGGATCTTGCCGTCATCCAGAACCGTCATCTCTTGGATGTAGTCAACACCACTGGTTATTGAAAGAACCTGCTTGCCATCGCTATCAAATGAGGTATCGAGTGCTGATGGCAGCGTTGGGTGTGTTGGGCTTGCTGCGAAGGCAGGCACTGCTTCGGATGTAACTGTAATGGTGTCGGTATCGACTTGGGCTCCGCCAAGGCCGACGTTGCCAAGGTCATCGGTTGTGATGGTGAGCGTGGCGTCACCAGTAAAGTCAGCAGGTGACTTGTAGCTCACCCACTGCAGCGCTTCATTGACATCACTGACCGTCCCAGTGAACGTCATCGTGGCATCTTCAAAGCCATCGCCATTAACGTAGGTGATTCGCCCACCGGGATCTGAGTGCACAAGGGTGATCGTGCCCTGATCAGCAGACAGAGTCACCTTGATGGCATTCGCTGCCGCATCGGCATCACTGACCGAAATACGATTGCCGCGTGGAGTAGAGAAGGCATATGGCACCCCTGAAATAACAGTCTGTGCCCCTGGCACAGTATTGACAGGTGCCTGGTTAGCGGGTGCGGCGGTCTGGTCACTATCCCCGAGCAGTCTGACGAGTGCGATATCGTTGCCCGTCCGTCCTGCGACCAGGATCTTGCCATCGGCGAGAGATGCAATGGCGTAGCCGTAGTCGTTACCTGAGATATCGAATGAGACGGATGCGTTGGTACCGAAGGTAGTGTCGACGCTGCCGTCGTAGTTCAGGCGGGTAACCGTCAGGTCCTGATTGGATCCATTCTCGGCATAACCTGAGATAAGGATCTTGCCGTCGGCGGCGAGCGTGGCTCGGTAGCCGTAGTCGTTACCGTTGAGGACAGGCAGCTCCAGGATTCCGCTACTTCCAAACGACGTGTCCTTCGCACCGCTGGAGAGATACCGTGAGACGGCGAGGTTGCTATCGGAGTAGCCAATCAGCAGAAACTTGCCATCAGGCAAAGAGAGTGATGAATGGACCATCTCATTGGTGCCTGCCCCGAAGTCGTAAAGGTACCGGTGCTCATAGATCATGTCTCGATTAAGACGTAGTACTACATGCCGACGAGCATCTCCATCGCGGTCTCTGTCTCCGCCGATGCCGAGGATTAGTATGTCGCCATCGTCTCTAGAAATAACCGAGCGAGCGTAATCACGGTTATCGGCGGTGCCGTACCAGCCGTCCCAGTCGACGTCATAGTTATACGTCTTCGTCTGTGAACCCGCCGGCGACCAGCGGCTCAGGCGGAAGTGTTCGTTGTCACGGCCTGCCACAAGGTAGTTGCCATCGGCTTCGATGGTGATGCTGTGGCAATGGAGGACGTAGTCGTCTGTTGCCCAGCCGTCACCACTAAATGTCGTATCGATCGCACCGTCGACAGTGAACCGGGCAATGCGGTTGCCACCGACGACGATGATGCGACCGGTTGAATCAATCGCCATCGCCTTCGCATGAACACCGGCGCCGAAGTCAACACGGGTGCCACCGGAATCTCCGGAATCTCCGAACGTCGAATCAAGGGTCATGTCTGCATTGAAGCGCATCACACCGAAGTTGTCATTCACCGCACCAACAGCAACC
>WLWG01001554.1_pt1 | contig 20199 bp, 21 predicted proteins | sample 6712871 | NCBI WGS metagenome assembly WLWG01 (sample SAMN12718693, study PRJNA515312) | sponge metagenome | isolation source: marine sponge | host: Mycale hentscheli | place: New Zealand: South Island, Marlborough, Capsize Point | collected 2003-05-01
GCAACAGAAGTGATACTGCCCCAACAGTACCCAATAACACCCAATAGATCTTGTCTATCTTACCACCCAAATCGTGTATACCATCGTGCATATGTTTAACATCTTTTTTTAATCCAGTAATATATCCGTAAATAGAAAGTAAATGTTCTCTTGTAGTTTTTGGGTTTAGTTTAGACATTTGTTATTCCTCTTGATCTTAGTCTTATTTGTTTTTCTTCTGTAGATAATAACGCTTCCTCTAATGGAGTTAGTCCCCCTGCATTTGCAGAAGCCATTTGAGTTTGATTTAAAATGTTTTGTCCTTGTGTAATTGTTTGGCTGTTAGGCATTGCAGAAGTAACTGATGTTGGCAATGGTGGTGTTGGTGGTGCAGGTGGTATTAAAAATTCTAATGGATCAATGTTAAAAGGCTCACCCAACTGCAGTTGTCTTAACTCTCTTCTTATTTCATTTAATGCAGGTAAAGCTTCTCTAAATGGATTGTCTTCACCAAGATTATTTGCAATGTCTCTAAATTTATTTGCAATTTCACCTGATGGAACATAAGGATCAAATCTACCTCTTCTTAAATTATTATAGTCTTCACTACTAATTTGTCTTTCATCAAACTGTCTTCTTAAATCATTAGTTCCTACGCCTAATGTTTCTGCTGCGTTCAAGTCATTAAACATATTTTGTTGTACATCAAACTTAGCTTTGTTTGATTTTATATATCTTAAAATAATATCATTAGGATCAACGGGACCACCTTTTAACAAACCAAAATAACCACCTGTAAATTCTCTTCTCGCATCCCTGATACCTCTTTGATAACCAGAAATTTTAAAACCCATTGATTTTAACGGATCAACTTTAATAGGTCTAAGTCCCATGAAGCCTGCTATCTCAGGTCCAACATCTAATGTTTCTCCACGCGCTGTTGGTGTTTCTGTTGCAGCTTGAGCAAGTCTTACAAATTGTTTGTATGATGGTGCTAATGCATTTCCTAAATGCAAAAATCTAATTGCAGCTTTGTCACCAGCAGAAGTTTGATCTGTATATAATCTTCTACCATCTTTAGTTACTCCACCTCTAACAGTTAAATCCCCTGCAGCCTCTGTCCAAATAGATTCTGAAATAAATGGATTCATAATTTCAGCACCTGCTTCGTTAACTCCATTAACAAAACTAGCTAGTATTTGTTGATCATTCATTTGACCATCTTGAATATTATTTAAAATAGTTCTTAAAGGTCTAGCTATAACGTCATAAGCATTACTGTGACTAAAGTCTATATATCTTAGATCACCATCCTCTGTTCTAATTGGAATTAGTGTAGAGTTTTTAGACCACTCAGGTACAAATCTTCTTAGTGCATCTAGTTCGTCTTGAGATATATCGTATAAAGCTTTTGCACCTTCTGTTAATGCAACTGGAGCTGCTGTTGTAAATGTAGCAAGACCTAATAATCTTTTTATTCCATCTCCATATGCTCCACTATCAATAGCATTATTCTTAACGACTTGTTCAGTTCCATCTTCTAATATTTCAGTAACAGTTAAACCTAAATTACTTCCTTTAATTCTTACACCTGCCGCTGGTATGTGTCTCATTTCATTTAAACCTAGTTCAGCAATATTAGTTGTAGTTCTAATCATCTCCGATGGAAATGACATGAAGTTACCTATAGGTAATAATCTTGCAGTTCTTACGGCAGATCCAACAAATGCATAATTAGGTACAGTATTTTTTACAACGTTAGCTGCTTCTCTGTTAAGCACAGATTCAGTTACGTTTATTTTTCTTTTAGCATAACGACTTTTTAGTTTAGCTTTCTCCATTACATAACTAGCTATTTTAAAAGTGTCATCCTCAGCTACATATTTACCTTGAAAAAATTGTCCTACTTTTTTTAACTTAGCCATCATAGGATTTAATACTGTATCTACGTTTGCAGCTTGTTGACCAAATCTAATATCTTGTAGTAAAGCTTTTAAGTCTCCTATTTGAACTTGTGAGTTTACAACACCAAGCTCTACTAATTCTCTGTAAGCTGCTTGCGCTGCTTCACTTGGAGGACCAGCTTTCAAAAGACCTGTAGTTTCTATACCTTCTGCAAATGCTCTAGAAAATTCTACTGGGTTAAATAAATTACCATTAGCTCCAGCAAAACCAAACGCACTAATTACGTTTCTTATGTGTGTAGGTATAGAGAATACTGTTTTAGCTAATTGTGAAACTCCTTTTGGAAACAATAATAAATTTCTATACATCCAACTAGCAGCAGCTTCTGCACCTTCTTTACCTTCACCCCTTACAAAACCTTGAAGACCACCTGCTATGTTGTTTGCATTTTTTATAGCTTCAGCTATTTCAGGTGTAGTAATTTTACCTGCTAAAGGATTAGGTATGTTAGCTGCTTCAGGTATTTTACTTATAACATCATCCATTTTAACAGATGTTATTCCTGTATTCTTTTGATTTACACCTAGTCTAAAAGCATTTTCATCATTCCAAAAAAATCCTCTACCACCAGCTGCTTGTACTTCATCATTCTTTAATGCTACTCTTTTTAAATACTCAGATGTTCTAGCTACAGAAGATAGATTAGTTATACCATTGAATATAGAGTATCTTGGATCCTGAACCTCTCCAAATAATTCTCTAAGTTCTTTTGGTGGTAACTTAGTTTCTTTTATTTCTGCTCTTATAAAATCAGCGCCTGGTTTTCCCTCCATCGTTTTATTAATATATTCATTAAATTTTAAACCTTTTGGTTTACCTCTAAGAGAAGCTTCTCTAAGGATATCATCTACTATGATACTAGCTTCTTTTTGATAAGCATTGCTTGCTATATCAAAAGCTGTATCACCATTTTCTTTTGCAATTTCTCTTCTAAAAAAATTAGTAGCGTTATTAATTACTTCATCAGTTGGTTCATATCTTTTAAAAAATTTAAATATACCTTTACCTTGATCCTCAAATATTCTGTAAGTACCACCTATCCAACCATTAACTCTACCTTTTAATAAAGATTGAAGTTCTTGCACACCTTTGTTTAGTTTAGCACCGGAAGTATTATTATCTAAAATATTAATTAAATTAGTAAACTCATCTCTAGCATTATTGACTCCATTAACAATTAGTTGTCTAGACTCTTCACTTACATTACTTTTTCTCATAAGATCTAAAAGACTATCTAGTTTTTTAGGATCAACTCTATCTCTGATATTACCTTCAAATAAAACATCATTAAGACCTTTTAAAAATTTTTCTTTTTCTACTTGTACTGATTTGTTAAACATTACTTCTGATTGAGGGTATATATTATCTACTTCTCTTGTAATGTTATCTACAATTTCTTTAGCTCTTAATGTATCTCTAGATTTCAAAGCTTCTTTAAATGTTTCTTCTCCAAACAATTCTTTTGTCATACCACCTTGAGGAGTAAAAGGTGCTCTTACATATTTATCTAACCATCTTGCAAATCTAGAATTACTGTAAGCAAGATCTTTACCTCTGTTAGCTAATAACTTAGCTGACTTACCTGCTCCATATACAAATGGAGTAACTAATAAAGATTCAGAACCAAATTTTAATCTGTTTAATAATTTTCTTGTAGCATCTTCTCTACCAAAACTTTCTTCTCTATCTAATTTAGTTGGTCCTCCACCAAACATGTCTCCAAATGTTCCAATGTTTTCCACATCAGCTACTAGTGTTTCACCCGCTGCACCACCAGCAATTGCTGCTGCATATCTAAATTTCTTAGATCTTTTATTTAAATCTCTAGCTTTGTTTATCGCTGATAAAACAGGAGCTCCTCTTAAATTAGCATAAGCATTAGCTTTCTTTGCTCTAATTGCTTTTGCTGTAAGATTTCTAGCTACCTTGTTTGCTGCTTTGAATCCAATAGCACCTGGTATACCAACCTGTACTAGTGTTTCAGTAAGTTTACCTATAGCTCTTTCTTCTGCTATCTCTTCAAATGGATTTAGTTTATCAAAAAATTCTTCTACACTTGCTGCTGTATTTGTATCAGCTCCAAGATCAATTAATTCTGCTGCAAGAGAAACTACACCTTCAGGTATTTTTAATAGACCTGATGCAATACCAGAAGCGGCAGCTGTGTACCACGCTGTATCATTGTTTTCTTCGGCGTTATTGAGAGGTAAAAACTCTGCCATTTAGACTCCTATGCTCCGGTGCCAAAATCGTCAGGCTTATTTTTTCGTATTTCTTCTATTATTTTTCTTTGATCATCGCTTAAGATTTCAAATCTCTCATCTATCTCAGCATCTTTTTCTGCTTTTGTACTACCTTTTGGTGGATCTGGTTTTACATATGTTTCAATATCAATTACTTGAAATCCATAAGTACCATTAGTTTTTTTATTGTATATCTTAGCTTCACCAGTATTTACATCGTAGTAAACTTTACCCACTTTTTTATTGTTACCTTTTTTAGTCATTGTAGATTCTTGAGGATCGTTAGGGCCATTTAAGAAACCTTCAAAGTTAGATCCAAATTTTTCTATAAATGTAGTTTTTAATTTGCTGTTTTCAAAGTTAGCTCTGTTCTTAGCTTGTAAAGTATCACCTTCATAAACTTCTATAAAATCTTTTTCTGTGTATCGTTTGTCAGCTTCACGTTCCTCTTGAAGTATTTCTCTTTGGAAATCTTCTGCTCTTATAATCTTATCAAGTTCAAAAGCTCTTCCTTCTTGAATTAATTTTTCTTCATATTTTCTTTGATCTTCTTTTTCCATTTTGTTATATATTTTAGCTTCTTCTAATATCTTAGCATCGTATTCTCTTTTGTCTTCTAACTGTAGTTTATCGTAAGCTCTTGAGTCTTGTATTAAATCTAAATTAAATTTTCTTTCATCTTCAATTAACTCTTTGTTATAAATTCTGTCATCTTTTTTAATACCTGCAAGATAAGATCTCTCGTCTTGTTTTAAGAAATCTTGGTAAGATCTGTCATCAGCTTTTAATGCTAAGTTAAATCTTCTGTCATCAAATTTTTGTTGATCAGCTAATGCAAGTTTAGTTCCAGCCATTCTTACATCTCTATCGTATTTAGCTTTTGCGTCAGCACCTTTTATTAATTGTTGAGTAGCTGGTTGTAATTTGTTTACTGCATCTGCAAAACTAGTAGCCCCTGCAACGCTTGGTCCAGCAGTAAGTAAAAAACTTGTTAGAGGATCCATTCCTCCATAGTCACCAGCACCAGCTCTAATTTCTTCTATAAATTGTTCTTGAGTTTTAGGTTGACCTATATCTACATTAGATAAAAAAGGATCATTCCCTGTTACAATAGGATTTTCTGCATGCATAGATCTATCTACAATATTAGTCATAATGCCATCGCCGACATTACCACCTTTTCTAAACATTGGTCTTTTAAAAGTTCTCATATTAAGTTCCTGGTCTATTAAATGCTCTGTAGATACCAGCTAATGTTCCACCAGCTCCTATTGCTGTCATCATAGGATTAGGGCTAGGTGAAGTAATTTGAGTTTGTTGACCTGGGTATCCAGCAATCAAACTTGTAACACCTTGACCATATTGCTGTGCAGCTGTTAATGGTTGTTGTAATTGTTGTTGAGCCAACTGTTGTTGTGCAGCTAATTGTGCTTGTCTTTGTGCTTGGTTCTGTGCACCAAGAGTTGATAACGCTCCAACATCTTGACCTAAGAATTGTTGTTGTTGACCAGCTAGATTTAATTGTTGATTACCTAGAGTCTGTTGATTTTGAAATGCTTGTTGTGCAGCCGTTTGAGCCTGACCAAAACCTTGTTGTAATAATTGTGCCTGTAATGCTGCTCGGTTCCTGTCGCTTGTTGTTTGATACTCTGATCTCATAACACCTTCACGACCTCCTCCAAGAACACCAGCACCTACAGCTTGAGCTGCAATATTTGGAATTCCTTTTTGTGCTTGTACATCAAATTCTTTTAACGTCTCACTAATAACATCTTGTTGATAAGGAGACATAAACTGTTGGTAAGCTTGAGGTCCTGTTAAACCACCAGCTGTTGTTTGTGCGGCTGCAGCTTGATTTAAAAAAGGTTGATATGCACCAATACCTTGTGTTGCTAAATTTTGAGCTCGAGTTTGTAATGGATCTTGCGCTGCTGTAAATTGTGGACCAAATACTTTTGAAAGATCTGCTGTTTTATAATCACCACTAGCTGTTGCAAGATTACCTAAATAAGTTTTACCTGCTGCTTCTATAAATTCTGGTGGTAATACTCTTGTTGTTGTTACTTCAGCCATTACACTACTCTCTTTTCTGCTTGTTTCATTTGATCATACAACCTTTGAGCACCTTTTTCAATGTTGCCATCACCTATTCCTCTAACAGCATCTGCTGTCATTACAAATTCGTTTTTACTTAACATAGCAGGTACGTCGTCTGCTTTTTCTTTTATACCAACTGGTACAAATCCACCTGTCTCCCTATAGTCTCGTTCTATAGTGCCAACTTTATTTCTTCTCATTTGACCCATAGGCATACTTTGTAAACCGCCCATAGCTGATTTGTTTCTTAAAAGACGTCTTGGTATTTCTTCTTTGTCTGGATCATATTTATAAGGCCCTTTTATCTTTGGAATTTCACGTTTTATACGATTACCATCTTTATCATATTCAATTTTTTCAGGCATTTTTATTATAAATTTTTCCATATCTTTTATTGATAAAGAGTCTAATCCTTTTTTAGGTGTACCAGATTCTAAACCAACTCTGCCACCTACAGCTATAGCTTTTCTTTCAAGTTCATCTTTGGCAGCATCAATTGCTTCTTGTTGATTAAAACCTTGTTCCATAAACTCTTCTACAAGTCTCATAAGTTCTCTTTCATTTTCATCCATAGAAGCCATCTTCATATTTGTACCTTCATTAAAACCAATACGTCCACCTGTTGCACTGTTAATTCTTACAAACTCATCTATCTCAGCACCTGATTTATCTGGATTTGTTTTGCTGTAATAATCTTTTAAATACATTCTTAATTTTTCTGGATCGTTTTCAATCTCAGCTATTTCTTCTTGGTCCATGCCGCTAGCAGCAAGTGCGCTTAAAGCTGCACCAATGCCTACTTTACCTGCAGTGCTTCCAAGAAATTTTTTAGCTGCACCAAAGATACCTTGGCTACCTTCTATACCTTGCATAGGAAATGCTTTTTGTCCAAATAAAAAATTACTTGCTCCAGTTTTAAAAGCTTGAGGTAAAAAACCCTTCATACCCAAAGCTCCTCCAGGTAATCCAAAAGCACCTATACCTAATATAGCAGCTTTACCTATAGGTGATTTAACAATTTTTCTAACTGTCTTACCTATTGATTTAACTAAACTTCCAAGTCCGTATAATTGTCTGGGTTCTTGCATTCTTGATATTGCCATAATTTAAATACACTTATATTGTTGAGCAGGCATAGATATCCTGAAAATACTATACTTTATTTGATTTTTGTATCTTCGTCAAGCGGTTTGGCGTTCTTTGCAGGGCGTGTACCTTGGTATAAATCATCAAAGAAACGACCACGATATAAGAACTCTCCAACGTGCGTAATAGTATCCATTACATATATATGTACCTTACCACCCATATCTGTCCATTTTTGACAGAAACCAAAGTCTTCTCCAAAGTATCTTTTAGTTTTAAGATCATGCCATGTATCAAACAAGTTATAAAAGTTATCTTTCTTTTCTTCTTTACCATTAATATAAGTAGGTTGGTATATTTCTAATTCAGGATAATTCTTAATCATGTCTTCAATAACATGTCTTTTAATTAACATACAGCCAGTGGGTGCATGAGTTACTTCTATAACACCTTTATCAGCTATAATGTTATACTGATCTTCTACTTTAATTGGATAAGTAAAACCTGCTCTTGACATATCTTCTGCAGAAGTAATAGCATCTTCTTTATTATGGACTCTTCTCCATACTTTATTCCAATCCATCATTTTCATTGGATAAGGACATGCAATAACATCTTTGTCAGCTTTTAACATTTTTTCAATAGTAGAAAAACTAAAGTCAATATCAGAGTCTATGAATAATAAATGTGTATATTTATCTTTATGATTTAAAAATTCTGCTACACTTAAATTTCTACCTTGTGTAACTAAAGAAGACTTTAGCAAAGTAAAACTAACTAGTATATTTCTTTGTAAGCATTCTTGTTGAAATTTTAAGACAGCTTGACAATAGTGCATAGATACATCGCTATGACAAGGAGTACAAACCATTATTTTATATGGAGATCTACCACCTTCACCACCTACATTTATTTCAATCACATTACTATCTCCTTCAACTTTATTAGTTTTTACAGTCTGATAAGTATCATTACTAGCTTCTGTTTTTTTATCTTCTTCAAACCAGATAGGTGTATTACTTAGTCTTGGCACTAACTGCTCCTGTTAAAAATCTTGTCCATGATGTGCCTATTTTATTCCAATTGTAATAAGCATTAACATAATCAGACTGAGTTTCTAAATGTTTGTGTATAGTTTCTTCATGTAATATATTTGCTGAAGCTTCTATTGCAGAAGCAAATTTCATTGATAGTCTTCTTAAATTATTATCAAAGGGTATGTACATTGGAAATTCAGCACCTGTTTCAAACAAAGCGCCAAGATTAGTTGTAACACAATATAATCCACCGGCCATACATTCTAATAAAGATATACAAGATGTTTCTTCAAAGATACTTGGGTATGCATACATATTATATTTATGCATATTACTTTTTATAAAACTATTTGGTTTATATCCTATGTAGTTTACATTAGGTAGTTGTCTTGCTTGTTCATATAGCTCTGTATACTCATGATCATTTTGATCAAAAAATTGTTTACCATAAACTTCACAAGATGAATATACATCTAAAGTAATCAATGGGTTTTTAATTAATTGCATTGCACCTAGTAAAACAGATAGTCCTCTCCATGGGGTGTTTTGATGAATTATTCTAATAGGGTCACCTTGTTTATAAGGCTTTGCTTTTTGTATTTTGTCTATACCATTTTTAATTACCAAACATTTTTCTGAGGGTAAACCAAACATCATTCTAAATTTTTCAAAAGTCCAATGAGAATTAAATACATACCAATCATATTTGTGATGATTAGATTTATCTTGAAACCAAGGAGCTAAATTAGGTTGATCGTATGAATTTTTTTGCCAAAGTATATTTACTTTATTTGGATGTAACGGAATTTTTTCTGGCACAGAAGTTGTAATCTGTACTTGATCTAATAATTTTTTATCAACGTATTCTTCTAAATAGTTGAATTGTAGTTCTGTTCCACCCTTAGGGTTTTGGTTTCTTATTATCATTATTCATTACTTTCTGGAAAACATCTAAACCTTTTGGTGATACATGCACTGTAACATCAGTTACAATATCTGATCCTTCCATTTTTTCTTTAGAAGTCTCACCTGTCTTTGTATTTCTATAAACTGTTACAGTCGTACAATCGATCTTATGTATGTTATCCGTTTTCATTCTCTCTGTTTATAAGCGCATAACTAACTACTACTTCAAGTTTGTTAGCTGTTTCTGCTTGCGCTTTTATAGCATCTCCTGCTTCTAAATTCAACCCCTGTTCTGTGGCATTGACCGTACTTGTAGCAGGTATGTCCTTTCTAAAAAATTCTACATCTGTACTAGCAGATGAATCTCTTAAATCACAATTAACTAATACAGCTCCAGTGCTGTTATTAGATACATATACAGATTTTATAATAGCTACAGCTGATGTAGATATAGTCAAAACAGTTGTCATAGCTGTGCCGTCTAATATCTTAGATGCGTTTTTATATTGTATGCTCATGATAAAAAGTAATTAAAAGTATCTAGTTCGTTTTTTAAATCTTGTTGAAAAGAAAAATTAAGTTGTTGTTTCATTGTATTCAAAGACTCCATAATCTGTCTTTGATTATCTACATCATATTCTTCTTTTGGTTCAGGTATGTAATTAGTTATTTTAGCCATTAGACGCTCTCGCTATAAGGAAAAAAAGGATATTGTCTACTTGCATACTGCGGTGACGATTCAAGTATAGGTATTTGATTAGAAGAATTAAATTCAGGAAACGTATCTAGAGAATTAAATGCAGGATACCTAGTATCTAGGGGTTTATTTGTAGCAAATCTTAAAGTGTTTATTCCTGTATCAGGCTTATATGTAGTAATATCTTGATTAGGAATAATTGATTGCTCAGTATTTATTGCAAGGTCATTATTGAAATCAAGAAACTGTTGTGCATCTTGTTCTGGAGTATTAGGAACAATTCCCATCTGTGATTTTAAATCAGCAAGTCTTTCATCTAAATCAGTATTACTATAATCTCCATCAGCATATTTTGTATCTAATGTGTTTTGTATTGTATTAATTCTACCAAGATTAATTCTTTGTTGTCTAGCATTATCGTATTCGTCTTGAGTTCTATAACCTGTAAATTTTTCTCTAAAGTCTCCTTGCATATTATTAAATTTATTAGCTAAAGAAGTAAGACCTGTTTTTCCTTTGTTAAATAAATTAAATGGAATACCAGTCAAAAATCCTAAAAGAGTAGCTAGTCCACTATTTGAACGTTGATTTCTAGCACCAACTGTATCTAAAGTAACAGGCTTATATGTTCTTCTTGTAAAAGAAGGTTCAAATCTAGAAGCATTATTTTTATTTAAGTTATCAATATATTGTTGTCTAGCTGTTTCGCCTTGTCCACCTGATACAAAAACATCAGTGCCTTTTGGACCAGCACCCTTAACAGCACCTGTTTGAGTTTGTGTTGCTGAGTATTGTTGTCTATCCATTCCTGAAGTAAAAGGACTACTTTTTGCTGGTGCAGGGGCTTTACGACTTGGTGCATATGCTTTTTCAACATATCCTGCATCTCTAAAATTTTTTCTATGAGTTATTCTTTTATCTATTGTCATTATCTTCGTCCATCTGGTTGTGCATCTAATCTAAGTGTGCCATATCTCCATGACTCACCTACTGCCGTGTTGGCTATTTGCACAGAAACTAATCTGCCTCTAGCTCTTGTATCTACTTTATCAGTGGTAGAAGTTATTGTAAAGGGTCCAAGTGGTGAGCTTACTGCTACATCATCTGGATAACTGCTTACAAATAAAGTTACTTGAGCATTACCTGTTTGATATTTAAAATCAGGTATAAATCGTTTAACTGACATAAAAAATTCTCCATCACCTCTATAATCAGCAACCCCTGTTGCCTGACCCAAGGCGCTTTTACGTGAAGTAATATCCCAATCTCCAGATCTAATAAATGCATCAATAGAAGTGGTACCTGTGCTGTTCACTTGATCAGTTCCTACTTCATGAGCATAATAAATACTAGCTCCATATAAATTTGTAATACCTAATATATCTGGAAATACAGGTGTGCCATTGTCCACATAATCAGTTGCATAAGGTTTATCAAAAACTCCTTGGTCAGCGTAAGTAGTTCTATCGAGTGATGAAGTAGTCCAAACATTTTCTTGATAATTGTAAGTTACACATCGATCGATTTGATCAGATCCATCTTTTGGATAAAACCAATTTACTTCTGTATATAAAGAATTTGATGAAGAAAAAATTACATCTGATGAATTCAAATTAAGCCCTAGATCTCCATTTTGGGTAGTAAATACAAAATCTTCAACTAAACATGGTAAAGCTTTTACAGTACCATCATAAACAAAAAATCCACCTGATTCACCAATCCAATAAACAGCACCATTAACGTACTTAATAGAATGTTGTCCTATAGCTCCACAATTAGATCCAACTTGCCTTACACTAAAAGTAAAAGGAGGACCAACAAATTGAATTACATAAGCTGATGTATCTGTTAAAACAAAAGTATAATCTTTACCTTTTACAGCACCCACAATTTTTGTACCAGAATCTAATCGAAATGAACCTGCCGTATTGACTGATGTAGGAGCATAGTCAGAAATATTTTCTTGATCAGAAAATCTTATAAATAATTTATCTTGTGTGGTGCCAGTTCCAATTGTTGTTTCTGTACCAAACATAAATAAATGTCTATCTCTATCTGAGACAAGAGACATTACAGAAGTGGTTGGTGCATTTGAAATTACTGAAGCTCGAGTAGTTAATGCGCTTGGATTAGAATTTATAGGATTCCATTCAAATGATTTACCATTTTTTGCAGTCGCAATTAATTTTTCTCCAAAATTATCTAACGACCAAGATGCAGGATCAATAGATAAAGTTTGTGATAATGAAGCTTGGCCCCATGCAGTATAGTATTCTACGCCTGCCCCATTTGAGTGTGCAGACCTTGTACCGCCAGATGCTCTAGTAATTCCTGTAAGATCGTTTGATGAAATACCTGTGTAGGAAATAAATTCTGCTCCAACTTTTATCGTACCCGTTGTTGGAAATCCAGTGGTCGAAGTCAGTGTAATAGAAGTTCCTGACCCACCAGTTCCAGCTGTGTCATCTAACAAAGCACCATTTAAGGTGCTAAATAATTGTTGTCCTCCACTCCATAAACCTGTGCCCCACCCAAAGCCATATGTCTGACTCAATGATCCAAATTTTATATACGGAGTTACAGTGGCAGAACCACTTGCACTTACCGAAGTTCCTGCAGCAGAAGCCATTGTTATTGTAAATGTGTCACTATTAGGCACAGTGATTACTTCAAAAACGTTTGTTGTAAAGTCTGCAGCACTATACCCAGCTCCTGAAGGAGGAGTTACTGATGAAAAAATAAATAAATCTCCAACCTCTAATGAATGTGCAGGTTTGTTTACTGTTACTGTTGCAGAAGTATTTACAGTTGTAAATGTGCATCCCGTCAATGCAGCTGCAAGAGGTGTAATATCGTAAAAAGCACCTTCGTAATAAACTACCAAAACCTTGTTTGTGCCAATAGCAGCATATCTTCTACCATCAAGATCTGCCCAAACAAATTGTTCTCTTGCTGCACCAACAATGGTGCTTGATAAAATTTGTTCCCAACCACCAATTTTTTCAGGCAAACCATATCTGAATCTTACAAAGTCACCGTCAGTCCACTGACCTTCTGCTCCTACTTCTGTGACTTGTTTGTTAAACCCTGGTTGTATAAGTACATTTGTTAATGGCATAGGGTATTATACCTTAATAACTGTTAAATTTAAAGATTACCTTGAGGTTCTTTAGTTTCTATATTTTCACCGAAATTGCTTTGTAGTCTAGCATTTTTTTCAGTAAAATTTTTATTACACTCGATTGCTAGAGAAACAAATAGATTAGTGCAGTGTTTTAAGGACTCAGCTGATAACAAAATTTTTTTATTATCATTAATAATTTTGATTTCATCATCATTAAATATTATCTCTCCAGAGCCGTCTTTATCTTTTAATTGATTAATTATCATAAACTTCCTTAGTCAACACTTTTTGCAGAACTACCAGGCATACCCCAAAAAGGTCTTGTGTCTAAATGACGATCCGCATTTTTACCATTTTTATCTACATAATGCAAGAAAGCTTGCATGGAAAAGTCACCTTCAAATTTTTTTCGATAATGTGTTAATTGCTGCCCAAGATAAATAACTGCTTCACCTCTATCTAAATATACTGGTTCTTCATTTATATAAATTGGCCATGGTGTACCATCATTGTTTATGTTTAATGTAACACTAATTTCACAAGAACGTCTATCTGTATGAGCCGCAAGAGATGAAAACTTTGTATAACATCTCCAAAAAGAATAGGTTGGCAATAGTTCTACCCCAGTTTCTTTTTCCATAAGAGGTAATTGTTTTAGCATTAAGGATTCTATTGTTGGGTCTCCATAAAACTTGGAATCAGGCACACCCATAAATTCTGACTCATCAAAATCTGTAATATTTGTTCTGTGCCTAATTTCACAATATTTACTTAATAAATCAATTTCATCTTTAGATAAAAAATTTTTAATTTTTTTATAAGTAAAATCTCTCCCTATAATGCCCATGCTACTACCGAATACCTTTCTCCCTCAGTTACTGGCTTTACACAATGAGGGTATAAAAAATTGCTAGGCCATATAATCATTCTATTTTCTTTCTTGTCTATTGTTGTTATTTTATCAGATTTAGGATATTTAAAACATAACTCTCCCCCTTTATAGTCTTCGTTAACTAAAAAAATACAACTAAAAGATCTTGGAATTTTAATATTGTGATCTGTATGAAATTTATAATGTCCACCTGGAGTATATTTTAAAATTTGGATATCATTTACAACAAACTGTGTTGAAAAATCGTGAAAATGTAAATAATTGGTAACACAAGTTTTTAAATGTTTTAATAAATAATTACACCACAAAACCTCAGTCAAAGAATTTGTACCGATATTATTTAAACCCCAAGTTTTTACTCTTCTTATATTCTCATTCAAAACTGGTTCTCCCCCTCCGATAACTGTAGCAGATTCAAAGTCTTTGTGATTAATACAAATTTTTTTTAATGTCTCTAAAGTTTTTTTTGGTATTACATTGTCAAAAGCAGTTATGTATTTATGTAAATCAAAATTTACTTCCATGATTTTTTTTTCCAAAATATTCTTTTATAATTGTGTATAAGGTGTTTCATCATAAAAAATCTATTGCTTAAATACTTGTCTTGATTTATTTCTTTAATTTTCATCTTCCAACTTTCTCTCTTAAAAGGAATACACTGCACGTACGGAGTGCCCCTTTCAAGTACAGTATCTAGTGTCTCATACTTGTCACCATTTATTACAATTGGGAAATTAATCTCATTTTTAAAACTATCTGTATCAACTATTCCAGGAATAATTGAAAAACGATCATCTGTATTATTTAATGGCGGTACAAAAAGAGTTGAATATCCTGGAGGTGTTTTAATTATCCAAGGATTTAAAATTTTATGAAAGGCTAAATTCTTATTTTTTGCAACGTAAGGACTACCTTCTAATTGACCTACAGAATGAAATTCTGGTTTACCTTGATAGTTTATATTAATTTTTTCAGCTAAGGAATTCACAAATTGTCGAGCTGAATCAAAACCAACTTTTTTTTCTCCATCTATTTCAACATTATGCCTTACCCTATAATCAGTGGGTATTTTTAAAATATATCCACAAGTAAGAGTATCTAAAAAAGGTATGCACCCTTTTACAGTAAGTTTTCCATAACCATGTGTTAATTTTTTAAACCAATCTGGGATATTAGTCTTTGTTAAAATAGGTAAATTGTCTTGATTATTTTCTATAAATTGTTTGTTAGCAGAAAAGGTAATAATATTATCTAACATCTTAAATGTTTAACACATTTAAGGAAGCTGTAAAAGATTTAAATAAGTTATTCCATTATCTTGACAATATTTTTCCCAAGTAACTATCGGATACGAAACTGTAGCGGTATCAAATGTATTTAAATAATTGTTATAATTTACAGCCTGGGTGTATAAAGTTTTAGATTGAGTGTTAGCATTTGCATTACTTATAAAACTATTCAGAGTATTCTTAACGTCATTTAAATAATTATTTAATTCATCAGCAGTTGTAATAGAACCAGGTTCAGAATCCTCAGTAATAGTCATTGTATTACCATTAATAACAAAATCTGAAATATCTTGTTTTATTAAAAGAAAATCAGAATCACTAATATTGATTTCTGTATGAGGTGTTAATATAGCAGTCAACTCATTTTTTTCAGTTTCGTTTGCTGCGATTCTTAATAAATTATTATTTAATGTAATTGCGTAAGCCATTATGCGTTCCCATCATCAAAGTAAAATACTCCACCTGCAGAACCTGTAGTAGCATTTTGACTGGAGTTACCCGTAGTAGAACCATCAAACTGAACACCAGCACCTGTACCAACTTTTCCACCTACAAATGCCCCGACAGGTAATACTATACCACCAGGAGCTGTTCCAGGGTTGCCATCACTATTGGTAAATCCTTTATCTCCACCGTTTCCAGCATTCGCAGTAAAAGTTGAAAGCGTTGAGGCAGCACCTGCGTTTCCAGGGTTTCCCTGATTACTTGAATTGCCTTTAGTTCCACCAGCACCCAATACATAAGCGATTGTCGCCCCACCTGTAGTCGGACCAGAATAAAATCCAATTCCTCCATTTCCTCCAGAACGTCCATGCCTTCCTGGTGCTTGTGTTGAAAATCCACCACTACCGCCACCAGCTCCAGCTAGATATGCATAAAAATTATTTGCAGCTGGGTTTGCTGTAATGTTACCACTGTTAGGTCCTACTTCAGCGAAATGCATAACATAAGCACCATCTCCGCCTGCCCCACTCGCAGCAGCGGTCAATCGTCCTTGAGCATCTACAGTTATGTTTGCAGTTGTGTATGACCCTGCAGTAACAGCAGTGTCTGCTAGCTTAGCGGCACTTACAGCATCATCAGCAATCATATCTGTAGCAACTTGTACTTCACCAATAGTTCCAGCAGTTGCGGCTCCTAAAACTCTGTTGGCAGTTGTAGTGTCTTGCATTTTTGCAAAAGTTACAGCATCATCAGCGATTTGTGCTGTCGCTATAGTTCCTGAAATATTTGCTGCTGCAACAGTTCCACCAAGAGTGTCTAATGAAATTTCGTTTAGGTTTGTACCATCAGAATATGCTGCATAAATTTTTGCTTGATCACAAGTAAACCCAGTGCCTGATGCAGTTTTGATTGTTAAATTTGTTGGGTTTGTTATTGCTGAAACATCAAAAATATAAAATTTTTCTATACTATCTGGGATAGTACAAATTGTGCTAGCTGCGATTGATGCAGAAGCAAATTTAATAACCATATTTCTAGCGTTAGAAATAGTTTTGTCTGTCATTACTAAAGCAAGAGTACCACCACTTGAAAGTGTTACTTGTTCAAATCCTGCAATTGCTTGTTGAATTAAATTTAAGTTGTTATTTGTGTTATCACCCCATGTCCCAGCGTTTTCGCCAGTAACCATAAGTTCTAGTTTTAAATCTGATGAAAATGATGATGTCATAATTTTTTCTCCTAAATAATATTCATATTACAAGACTTAAGCGGCTAAATCAACCTCTGTCCAAGTATTTGATACACCTAAATCAACCTCTTGCCAGCTTGTTATATTAACTGAGCCTAAACTTGCTGTCAATTGTATGCCAGTTACATCAATATTTGCAATACCTGTTACAGTTACTGACCCTATAGATCCTGATAATTGCTGCCCTGATACCCCCACTAATTGAGCTGGTATTTCTGTAGGTGTGCCAATACTTGAGGCCAATTGTTGGCCAGTCGCTGATTCATTTGTACTCTGGACTAAGGTAAAAGTTCCTAGAGTAAATGTTGCTTGCATACCAGATACATCAACAGGTGTTTTTAATCCAGCTACAGTAGTCCCTATAGACGAAGTTAATGATCCTGCGCTTGTGACAGTTACATTTGCATCTGCTGTAACACTCTCAGCACCACTACTTGAATTGATTGTGTGCTCGGAAGCAATAACTGTTATAGCTGAATCAATTTGAATAGAGAAAGATGGGTTGGCAAAAGTTGAAGATAATTGTCCTGCACTTGTTACAGCTACTGCAACATCTGCGCTAGCAACGGAAGTACCAATAGAGGATGTAAGCGATTGTCCTGTAGCGATTACAGAATAAGCTCCACCCCATGCAAGGTTACCCCAAGTTCTTCTACCCCAACCAATACCCGTAAGTTCTGATTCATCTACAGTAGCTGCTCCAATACTTGAAGCTGCAGAAATACCAGTAACTGGAACACCTATTCCAATAACGGTGCTTCCAATACTTGAAGACATAGTTAAAGGTCCAGGATTTTCTATTAAAACAGAAGTTCCACCAACCGTTGTTCCTTGTGATGAGGCTAATGCAATTCCTGATACTGAAACATTAGCATCAGCTGTAACTGTTTCAGCTCCAATTGATGAAGTTAAGGAGAGTCCGGATCCACCCCAATCGTTTGAACCATAAGTGGATTGACCCCAATATTCAGAGCCTGGCGACTGTACTAAAACTGTAATGTCAGCCACAAGGCTCCTCCTTTAATTTATGCTAATCTTAAAATAGCGGCAGCAGTTGTGAATGCAGGAAACTGGATAGTAAAAGTTCCAGATGTTGCAGTTTTATCTGCGCCAAAATCTAAAACAGCAACAGCATCAGTAGTATTAGAACCACCATCTGTAGTTGTGTTATAAATTAATGCTCCTCTTGCAGTCAGAGTAACTCCAACAAAAGATAGATCAGCAAAATCAGTAATTGCTACTGATGATGAAACTTTTACACCTTGGTTAACCAAAGCTTTTCCACCAGCTGAGTATCCAGATGATGATACTTCATTACCTGTTGCATAGTTAGTTGTTGATTTTCCTAATGTAGCTGAGTTTGTGTACATTGCTAATTTGTATGTATCAGACGATGTATCAAAATCATGCTTACCTTGTAGTAATTCTTTTTTAAAAGAATCACAGATTGCATTTGTAGTTATAGCCATAATTGTTCTCCTTAATAAGTTGTGTTTGGAGTTGGACTAGGAATTTTTACTCTTGGAACCCCATCGTCATACTCCGCACGTCTTCTTCTGCCCATTTGTTGTAAGGCAAAATTTTGTATTTCCTCATTGTACTTCTTTTCGTACAAATTGTACATATCCATGGGGCCTTTTAAAAATCTAAAAGCTTCAGCAAGAACTCCATGTAAAAGCATAGATTCTTGATAAGTCGATATAAATGTATTGTTTGATGATGTAAAATTTGGCGGATCTTTAATATAATTAATTTGAACAATATCAGCTGCAGCAGGTGTAGGGGCTACAATTATGTTAAAGTCATCGTAATTAGCATAATACTTTGGTGTTCCTTGTGCGCCTGTACCATTGAACTCAGATATAAAACTTGAATCTCTTTTTTCTAAAAATTCTCTGTTACCACTTGAGTCAATTCGTTCTACAGATCTCAATATCAAAACATCAGAAGGCATTGATACGGCTCTGTTAGCAGCTGTAAAATTTGAGGTAGCATATTTTCTTAAATCATCATAATCAACTCTACCTGCAATATCTAATTCAACGTTTCTTATAAAATCTTGTATTATTGAATCACTCAACACAGTGTTGCTAACCTCTGTGTAATTTCTTACTTGTGTTAAAAAATTTGCATGAGTTATAGCCATTATGTTATACTAACCTCCGCATTACCAATTATTGCATTAATTTCTCTTCTTCTGTTTTGTAAAGATGGATCAGCAGGCACCATTGCAGATGTACCTTGCGTTAAAAATCCAAAGTCACCAGGTAATGTTAAATTTGCTACACCAACCATAGTCCCTCCTGAATCTGCTAATACAATATCATTTGCTGCTACCGTTGTTGGTTGTTGAAATCTTTGTGGTCTTGTATTTTGTAAAGCAATCGCATCTCCTACAATTGTTTTTCTTCTTATCTGTGGATGTTTTGGTTCAAATTCAGATATATGCACTAGAGCTCCTGTCCATTCTTTTACCATTTCTTGATAAGGAAAGGCTTGTCCAGATCTGTCTGAAATTGCCAATGATCTTTTACCTGTTGCAAATTTTGCCATATTATAATCCTTGTGGGTAGAATGATTGAGGAGTTATATAAGTTGACGTTCTTTGACCATCTTCATCCAGTGCTCTTTTAAGTTCGTCCTCGTAAACTAATTTTGTTTGTTGCACAAGTTGTGGTGCTTTTTTCATTGATAAATAATATGCAAGTCCTGCACACATACATGGTAAAAATCTGTAAGCAACATCTGCATCATTAGTATAAGCTCCAGCATCTTCTATTCTTTTAATTACATAATATTTTAAAGCTGTATACGTATTTAAATCTGGTGCTTGATATAAATAAATTTTTGGTGTTGTCAGTCTTTCAACATAGTATTGAGATGGCTGACCAACTGATAACTTATTAGGTAAAGCTGAATAAGCTGATCTATCTATTTTAGTAAGAGCAACGTCTTGAGTATTTGCATTGTCTGCAGCAGTTAAGGTTGAAGATACAAATGCTTCAAGTACATCACTAACGTTTGAAGCTACACTATATTCTGCTTGCCCACTTACTAATGCTACTTCATTTAAATCTACTTTCCACAAGTGTATGCCTCTATTACCCCATTCAGCAAATAATAAATTAAGACTTCTTCTTGCTGATTTTAAATCATATCCTGCGTTAGTTGAAAGTCCACATCTTTCATAA
>WLWG01001555.1_pt1 | contig 20189 bp, 22 predicted proteins | sample 6712871 | NCBI WGS metagenome assembly WLWG01 (sample SAMN12718693, study PRJNA515312) | sponge metagenome | isolation source: marine sponge | host: Mycale hentscheli | place: New Zealand: South Island, Marlborough, Capsize Point | collected 2003-05-01
AAGGCTTGATCCCCTTGGATCAAAAGCCACTCATTATCGCATTCCAGCCCAGTTATCAACTGCACGGTTCCATCAGGCCAAACCAACTTCAGATCAACGGTGGCTTGATCCGGTAATTCCCCCAAGCCGATCCGGACCAGAGCTTCGTTCGAACAGAGATAGCCATGGCCAGCTACCTTCTGTGTCGTCCATGTTTCTTTTCCATGCGTGACCACTAATTGGGTACCAATCGCATCTCGCGATCCAGTTTTATCTTTCAATTCGAGGCAGATCCAATGGCCGCTGAGACTTGACTCATTCATTAACAAAGCCACTGGCTCGGTCTGGTGGGTTATTGCCAGATCAACTTTGCCATCGCGATTTGCATCGAGAGTCCAGAGTGCTCGAGCGACATGTGGCGTTTCAATGTACTCACCTTTCATCCGTTCTTGAACCGCTTCAAACCCTCCGATTTTGTTTCGTTGAAAGACTTGAAATGGCTGAGCGTAAAGGGAGCGTTCGTCGTCTCTCGAGAACATGTCAACATGCCCATTAGCCACCACGATTTCCAAACTGCCATCATTATCAAGGTCCACCGCTTCGCTCCCAAATCCAACCAGGGGAGTCGTCGGGCCCAGCAATCCCATTTGAAGCGTTTCGTCGCGCCATGCTCCAGCATTCTGTTGCAAATGAACGGTGTTGTACTCTTTATCAAAGTTCGTCACATAAAAATCAAGGTCGCCGTCGCGATCGAGGTCACCCGTCGCAATTCCCATCGAGCCTTGCGCGATTGCTCTGTCATCGGCACCAAGGCCGCGGATCATCGCTGACTCCGTCATTTTAAAACTGCGGTCCGCTTTCGATCGACTCCAATAATGATTGTTGGTCATGTCATTGGCGATCAGAACATCGAGGCCCGATGCTGCGTCGAACGTTCCAACAACGATTCCCAAACCGCGACCAACGACATCGGGCAGACACTCCCACTGTTGAGTACGATCCACCAAGTTGCCGCTTTCGGTGCTCTTTAAAAAAAGATCGGTACGCGCCTTGAACACCATTGGGGAACACGATCTCGCGACTTCAGAATTCTTCATGGGACATGCAGTTGTCGAAGGTTCTAGCCCAGCACAATAATTGGTGACAATCATGTCACTCAAACCATCGCCATCAATATCAGCAATCGCAGCGCTAGTTGACCAATCATCATCATTGACAGTCAGCTTTCCGCTGGCATCTGAGAATGTTCCATCGCCATTGTTGACGAATAACTTGTTGGGACCGTAATTCAAAACCAGTAAGTCGGGAAATCCATCTTCATTCACGTCCCCTACGGCAACGCCTTGGCCATATCCACGATCGTTGGTTGCTGAGACTTTAGAAACCGACTGAAATACCCCGTTCAAGTTTCTCATTAAAGCATTCTCGTCGGAATCCTGCTTCGATGGATTTCCACCAGCAGAAATCAGATACAGATCACTCCAACCATCCAAATCAAAATCAATTGTTCCTCCTCCGCATCCCAGCGTCTGGTGCAGCATGATCCCAGCCTGGTCAAGTTTTTTACTTGTGTGCCCGCGAAACACAACTTCTCGTTGGCTTGCATGATTCGACAATCGCAAGCTGACACCTGACTCATCTGCCGCCGCTATACTCCCACGGCGGTTTTGATCGACTCGCGTCAATTTAGCGATTTCTGGCATCGAGAGATTGGAAAGATTCAAGTCGAACTCTGGATAATTCGCTGTCATTTGCCACCTCGAATCGGAACTCATGTTTCGGATCACGTCGGCGCGAACACGCTCCAGATCAACTGAGTCATCTTCTGGAAGCTGGAAAGCGATCGCAGCCCATGCCTCGGCCTCCCAAACTCGTCCCAATTGCACCAGCGTCTCGACGATATCGACCACGATTGCACGAGATATATTTCCGGTCCGTTCAAACCGATTTTTCAATTGACTGAATCGGCTCAAAGACGCCACTCTCGCTTGAATTGCTTTCAAGACTCGGGGAGGAACATCGACGATGCCGGGAGGCATCGACTGAATGGCCATGTTCAGTTTGGACCATGCTTCCAATACATCCGGGTCAGCCTGAGTTCCTTCCCAGTACGCCCGAGCCGCCGACTCATGATCATTTTGCGATCGAGACCAGTCACCAATTGCGATCCAGTAGTCCGGTGAGGCTGCGATTGGCTGTGATTGGTCGCCTGCCCAAACTGATAATTCATCGAATCGACGGGCTGCCGCAAAGGCACGTCCGAGAATCGCCTGAGAAGGTATGTGATCGGGATGAACCTCAATGATTGACAGCAGTAAATCTATGGCTCCTTCGTAATTTCCCTCGTCAAATTCGATCTTGGCACTACCGATCAGTGGACGTTTGTCAGCAGCGTTTCGGGACAAGATTTCCTTTAACGGTTGGGCATCCTGTGTTCGTCTTTCGGTATTGCTCAGATTCGTCAGAAGTTCCAGCATTGTTTTTTGCTCCAGTGAGCTCCAAAAATCCAGTGATACCTTGATCGCCATAAGTAGCTACGTACAGATCCTGCACGTCTGGTTTTGTTGGGTCAATCAATTCACCCAACGTGGTATAGTTTTGCGGAGTATCAAGATATGAAGATATATTTACTGGAAATTTAAGTTTACTAGACGAAAAATATAAAAATATTTTATTAAAATATGATAGAGATTTAGATGAAAGTTCGGAATTAAATAATGAGATTTATCGTAGAGTTTGGACTAAACCTATAACAAGTTTTGCTTCTAACTATAACTTATTTGATGTATCTATGGCACCACTTAAAGAACATGATTTTAATAAATACAAATCACAGTTAAAAGTTATTGAGGCTGGTTTTCACAAAAAAGCTTTAATAGCTCAAGACTATGGACCTTATCAAATAGATTGTGTACCTTTAATAGAGTACGGTGGTAAAATTAATGAAAATGGTAACGCTATTCTAGTAGAGACTAGGAAAAATCATAAGGATTGGTATAAAGCACTTAAAAAATTAAATGACAACCCTAGTTTAGTAGAACTTTTATCAAATAACTTGTATGAAACAGTGAAGGATAAATATCACATTGATACTGTAACTAATACAAGAGCAGAATTTTACAAAACATTAGTAAAAAACAATAGAAAAGAAGTAGAACAATTAATAGAAGAAACAAATGCAGTTTAAAGTAGATAAATTATTATTTTTTGATATCGAATCAGTAAGTCAATATAAAGACTTATTTGATATGCCTGATAGACAATTAAGAATGTGGGAATCTTATTATGATTCCTTTAGAAAAAAAGTGACTGATGAAAGTAAAATACCTACAGTGGATTCTGTTGGTATGGATAACTTACAAAAAGAAACTTATAGAGAGGTTTATAGACAAACTGCAGCATTTTACCCTGAATTTGGTAAAGTTGCTTGTGTTTCTATGGCATTTGTCACTAAAGGTGGTGAGGTTAGATTTGAATCTTTTTATGGTAAAGACGAGTTACATATATTAACTGAAACTAGAAAAGTATTTGATAAAATTGAACCCCTTGGTTTTGACCTTTGTGGTCAAAGTATAAAGTTATTTGACATCCCCTTTTTAGGTAAGAGATATTTCATTAATGGAATGAAACCACCAAAAATGTTTCCTACCCATGACACAAAACCTTGGGAACTTAGAGTTCTAGATACAAAAGATGTTTGGCAATTCGGAAATAATTGGTCTTTAGGTTCTTTAGATTTAATGTGTACGGTTTTGGATATCGATTCACCTAAAAATGGGGGTGTTAAAGGTGACAACGTCACTACCAATTATTGGGATGGCAATCACGAAGAAATTAAAGAATACTGTGAAAAAGATGTTAAAGCATTAGTAGACATCATAAAAAAATTAAATAATTTAAAATAATGTCAGAAATTACTGAACAAATAAAAGAACTAGAATATCTACTAACATTAGATGTTTTAGGTGATGAACAAAAAAAAGAAATTAAACAAGCTTTAGAGTTAATGAATAACGTAAAAAATCATCGTGAAGAAAGTAATAAAATTACGATTAAGTTTATAAATAAATCGGACAATATTAACCCTATATACGCTAAAGAAGGTGATTCTGGTTTTGATTTAAGAGCTGATGAATCAGGATTACTAAAACCGATGGAAAGAAAGTTAGTTAGTACTGGTTTGTATTTTGAGTTACCTAATGGTTATGAATTACAAATTAGACCTAGAAGTGGTTTAGCTTATAAAAAAGGTATCACAGTTCTTAATTCACCTGGTACAGTAGACACAGGTTATAGGGGTGAAATTAAAGTACTTTTAATTAACTTAAGTAATGAAGATTTTAATTGGGAAAAGGGTGAAAGAATCGCACAAGGTGTGATATCACCAAGAGTAAGTACTGATTATGGTGAATTAGTAGAGGTAAAAGAAGTAAATAAATCTGAACGTGGTGAAGGAGGATTTGGTTCAACAGGTACGAAATAATGAGTGTAGTAGCAGTAAAAGTAGAAAAAGATAAGATAACAATTGGAGCTGACAGTATATTAGTTTCAGGTTGGACACAAGAAAAAGATAAATTAGCTAAACTTAATAAGGTTAACGATATGATTATAGGTGACGTGGGTGACGCTCAAGAAGGGGCTCTGTTTCTTATGTATTGTAAAACACGTAAACCTAGAGAGGCTTCAGTTGAAGCTTTAGTGGAGTTTATGTCAGAGTTCCAAGATTGGATGGCTAAAAAGGTTGATATAACTAAGTTAGAAAATCAATATGTTATAATTTTAGATGGGAAAGCTTTCATGATGGAGGGATTTTTTATTAAAGAAGTTACAGACTATACAGCTATCGGAGCTGGTATGGACTACTCTTTAGCGGCACTTTATTTAGGTAACTCAGTTAAAGAATCTATAAAAGCAGCTTGTCACTTATCAATATATTGTGAGGAGCCAATTAATATAATGGAAATTAAAAAATGATTAGTGTAATATACTCAACTAGAACTACTAAACCAGAATTTATTGAACAAATAAAAAAAACTAGTGGTGTACATAAAATAGAAGTTATAGAGATTGTTAATAATGGTGAAATGTCATTAACAGAAGCTTATAATAAAGGTTTAAATACAACTAATAACAATATCGTAGTGTTTTGTCATGATGACATTATTTTTAACACTAAAAATTGGGGTCGTAAATTAATGTCCTCATTTAATAAAAATCCTGAATACGGTATAATCGGTATTGCTGGGACAACAGACTTAATTGATGGTCGTTGGTGGACACTTAAAGAATCTATGAATGGTGTGGTCACACACCAACACGAAGGCAAAAAATGGACTAACCGTTACTCAGAAGACCAAGGGAATAAATTAAAGGAAATGGTTGTTTTAGATGGTTTATTTTTTGCGATAGATAAAAGAAAAATAAAAAAGACTTTTGATGAAGATTTTCATGGTTTCCACTTTTATGATATTTCATTTTGTTTTAGAAACTACTTAGAGGGTGTTAAAATTGGATTAACCACACAAATAAGGGTTACACACCTATCCATCGGTCAAACCAATAAACAATGGGAAGGACATAAAGTTAGATTTGAAGAAAAATATAAAAATGACCTACCAGTTAGGTTAACTAAAAATAAAACTTTTGAAGAAAAATTAGAGTTTAATCCCGACTCTATAGCTTTTGGTATGGTTACTTATAACGCTGAACATAGAATTAAACAAAGTGCTTTTACAGTACCTAAATGGGTTAAAAATTTTGTTATTGTTAATGATGGTACCCCATATCCTAAAGAATCATATCCTGAACAAGCACATATTATACAACACGAAAAAAACAAATCAGTTGGTGCAGCTAAGACAACAGCAATTAATTATTTAATGAAGAATACAGATTGTGAACATATATTCATTATGGAAGATGATATTCTTATTAAAGATGAAAACGTTTTTAAAGAATATATTAAACATTCACTTGTTTCTGGTATTAAGCATTTGAATTTTGCTTTACATGGTCCAGCCAATAAAAAGGGTAGTCAAGGGTTTAAAACTTTAGATGAAAGAAAAGATGTTGAGGGGGAACCAAATCCAAGGATGATTATACCTTACGATGGTAATGGTGATAAAAATAATGATAATGTTAAAATTGCTTTATACCCTAATTGTGTTGGTGCCTTTTCTTATTATTATAGACCAGTATTAGAAGATTTAGGTGGTTTTGACCCAGCATTTAAAAATGCTTGGGAACATGTAGAACACACATACCAAGCAATTAAAAAAATGTACCATCCAGCTTTTTGGTACTTTGCTGATATCGACAAAAGTTGGGAATACCTAACAGATATACCAAATTCAATAGAAGAGAGTACAATAGGACATACACCAACATGGAATGAAAATTTCAAAAAAGGGACTGCGTGGTATAAAAAGAAACATGGGGTAACCCCAACAGAAACACCTCTTGCAACACCAGAACAGGTTCAACAACAATTACAAGTAATATATCAAAATAGAGGATAATGATAGATTTTAAAGATGTAACATTTATAGTACCAATCAGATTCGACTCCGAAGATAGGAAAAATAATTTTAAGACTTCTATGAGTTTTATTTTAAGGAATTTCAACACTAATATAATAGTATTAGATAGTGATAAAGAATCTAATGAAGATTTTGTTAAATCAGTTTCAGATAAAATTAAGTATGTTTTTGAAAAAAATGATGAGAAATTGTTCCATAGAACAAGGTTACTAAATGAAATGACTAGAATGGCAGAAACTGAGATAATAGTTAATTACGATGTAGATGTTATTTTTCCAATAGAACAATACTTAGAAGCTAAAAAACTAATAGAGAATGGTGGTACAATGTGTTTCCCTTATGGTGGTAAATTTTACGATATACCTAAAAAGTTTTTTAACCTAGTTAATGAAGATAAATTAAATGAAATACCTTTAAATGAATGTACATTATTCAACCCCAACTCTGTTGGTGGGGCTTTTTTCTTTAGTAAAGAAAGATACGGTAATATAGGATTGGAGAATGAAAATTTTGTTTCTTGGGGTCATGAAGATTGGGAACGTATAGTTAGGGTCCAAAAAATGGATTACAAAATGGAAAGAACTGAAGGTGTTTTATACCATTTAACACATAGTAGAACATCTAATAGTAATGACAAAAACCCGTTCTACCAGTTTAACGGACAAGAATTTCAAAAAGTAAATTCTATGGGTAAAGAAGACTTGAGTAAATATATTAAGACATGGGGGTGGGGTTAAGGATATCTATATGCATACCGACATGGGAACAATATGGGTTTGGTAGAAAATTCTTAAGAGAACTCCTAACCTCAATAAAAACACAGACATTCACTAATTATAATGTAATAATATCTGACCATAGTGAAAGTAATGGGATTAAAGAAGTTTTAAGTGAGTTCGATATGGACTTCATTTATATTAAAAATGGTACTAAGCGTGGTAATGGCCCCGCTAACACTAATAACGCACTAAAATATGCTAATGGTGAGATAATCAAAGTCATGTTCCAAGACGACCTATTCGTTAATGATAACGCATTACAATTAATACACGACACATATATTACTAATGATTGTGGTTGGCTAGTTAGTGGTTGTAATCACACCAATGATGGAAAAACATTTAGTCGAGAGATGGTACCATCGTGGAACGATAAAATTTTAGAGGGGGTCAACACAATTAGTTCACCATCAGTATTATCATTTAAGAATAGTGACATCCCATATTTTGACGAGGAACTAGTTATGTTAATGGACTGTGAGTATTACCACCAACTATTTTTACAATACGGTAAACCATTTATATTACCCAATATTTTAATTAGTAATAGAACACATAAACATCAAATAAGTTCAATGTATGCCGGTAATTTAAATGATGAAATAAAATATGTAAAAGATAAATATGATAACAGGTAATATAATAGGTGGTTTGGGTAATAAGATGTTCCAAATAGCTACAACATACTCATTAAGTTTAGATAATGATGAAAACTGTTTATTTGAACCGACTGAAGCTTCTAATGCACATGGAAATATTGATACCTACCGAAATAATATTTTCCGTAATGTGACATTAGGTCAAATCACAAGCAACCCCACTAACTACCAAGAAATAGGTTTTCACTATAACCCAATTCCATATAGTAGTAATTTACGGTTGTTAGGGTATTTCCAAAGTGAAAAATACTTTAAACATAATAAAGATAAAATATTAGAGTTGTTCTCTATAGATGATTCATCAAAAAAAATTATTATAAATAAATACGGTAATATATTAAAAGGTAATACATGTTCGTTACATATTAGACGAGGTGATTATCTTAATCTACCAAACCACCATCCACCATGTAATTTAAAGTATTACAATGACGCCATAAAACTATTCGATGGGGATAGTAACTTTCTTGTAATCTCAAACGATATTTCATGGTGTAAGGAGGTTTTTGGTGGTAGAGAAAATTTCATCTTCGTTGAAGACAATACCGATTATATAGACATGTGGTTAATGTCATTATGTGATAATAATATAATTGCTAATTCATCATTTTCATGGTGGGGTGCTTGGTTAAATAAAAATGAAAGTAAAAAAGTTGTCGCACCAAAAAAATGGTTTGGTCCTGCAATATCACATGATATAAAAGATTTAATACCTAATTCTTGGACTACACTTTAGAAACAATATTTATTATAATTAAAATATGGATACAAAAGATTTAATACCAAATACATGGATAAAAATATAATTTACGATAAATATGGTCATATCACACCTAGACATAAAGATGATACAATATGGGAATTTAGTTACAATAAAAAAGTTAGTGTATCTTTTGATGATGTAAGTTTTACCCCTGATGCTGATGTTAAAGTATGGGTACAAGTTGAATCCCCATTGATAATTGATAATTCTAATGAAATAATTTCTAAAAAAAATGATTTTGATTTAATATTAGCTTTTAGTGATAATATTTTAAATTCTTGTGAAAATTCAAAAAAATTTATATTTGGTGGCCTAGGTTTAAATATGGATACATTAATTTTAGATAAAAAAAACGAAATTTCTTATATTATGACTAATAAAAATCAAACTGTTGGTCATAAGTTGAGACACCAAATATGGGATAAATATAACGATAAAGTAATTATTAATGGGTTCACAAATAAATTCGTAAAAACACCACCAAGAATTATTGATAAAAACGTAATATTTGAGAATGCTAAATTTTCTATAGCTGTTGAAAATGTTATAAGTCCTGGTTATATCACAGAAAAAGTTATTGATTGTTTCATGTCTAAAACAATCCCGATATATTACGGATGTCCGAATATTGGAGAAATTTTTAATAAAGATGGTATATTACAATTTACTAATTTAAATGAACTAGATGTTATCTTAAATAAAGTCAACCCAAATTTATATAATGAATTATTTGATGTTATTGAAGAAAATTATAACAAAGCTAAAAAGTTTATTAACTTCTATGATAGGGTTGACAAAGCTATTAAACAGTTTATTATTAATACATAAATATATAATATGGATATAGAAAATTTTTATAATAAACTTTGTCAACTAGACTTTAATAGAGAACATACTTTTAGTAGAGGTATAGTTGATATAAACGAACACCTACCAACATTAAGAAAATACGCTTCAGAATGTAATCATGTCACCGAAATGGGGACTAGATTTGCTGTTTCAACACACGCTTTATTAATTGGGAAACCGAATAAAGTTGTCGCTATCGACTTAAATAAACATTTTTACCAACCATATGAAAAAGATGTGAATGCTTTTGCTGAATCTTGTGGGGTTGAGTATCAATTTATAGAGGGTGATGTTCTTGATATGGATATAGAACAGACGGATATGTTATTTATAGACACCCTACACACATATAATCAACTATCTAAAGAGTTACGTAAACACGAAAAAAATGTTAATAAATGGATTATATTACACGATACCATAACATTTGGTGAACGTGATGAAGATTTTTATCGTAACGGAAAGATAAATGAAGAAGTTTCGAAACAAGAAGTTACAAAATGTGGTTTATATACGGCTTTAACTGATTTCTTAGATGAGAATAAAAATTGGATTGTTAAAGAACATTTCACAAATAATAATGGTTTAACTGTTATTGAAAGAGTATGATTATAACCGAAATATATAATGGACAAGGGTTAGGTAACCAATTAGCTTGTTATGTAACAACTAGAGTTATTGCTAAAGATAAAGGTTATGATTTTGGCATTAAAAATCCAGAAAAATTTAAATGTTTAGATTTCATGGACCTAGATTTTGGTTTACCAGTTAACGGTGGTACCATCCCAGCCGAAGGTCAACCACCACTCACATTACCTGACGGTATACACCACTATTTTAGAGAAAGGGATACCAGACACCCAAACGGTAGTGATATACGAATAGATGACCCATTATTAAATGAAATACAGGATAACACTAAGATAGACGGTGTACTACAATCAGAAAACCAAATCATACATAGAAAAGAGGAAATTAAACAATGGTTAAAAATTAAAGAGGACAAAGAATGTTATGACTACGCTAATGATGATATATGTGTGTTAAATTTTAGGGGTGGTGAGTATGCTAGTGTTAGTAATTTTCATTTACCTAGGACATATTGGACTCACGCTATCGATAGAATGAGGGTGATAAACCCTAACTTTAGATTTGTTGTTATAACAGACGATGTTGGAAGAGCGTCACAATACTTCCCAGACTTCGAAGTCTACCATTTTAATATAGCCAAAGACTTCTCAATAATTAAAAACGCACACTACCTAATACTATCAAACTCTAGTTTTCCATATTTCGCTACATTACTTAATGAAAATATTAAATATATTTTAGCCCCAAAGTATTGGGGTAGGTATAACATTTCTGATGGTTATTGGCATTGTGGGTATAATATATTTAGAGACCACAATTATTTAGATAGGGATAATAAACTGTTTACATATGAGGAATGTATTACAGAATTTAATGAATATAAGATTAAAAATAACCATTTATGGGGTTAACATTATGCCAACAACAAGAGAAGAACATATTAAATACACCAGGAATGAATTAAATAATCACCAATATTATATAGATGTTATCAATGTTTTAATTAATGAGGGTGTGAGAACTTATGTCGATATAGGTGCTAATACTGGTGAATTTTATAAAGTAATGAATGAAAAACTACCAACAATAACTGAATCATATTTAATTGAACCTGAATTAGAAAATTTTAATTTTATGTGTGACAATGTTAAAAATGATAATGTTACATTTATTAATTGTGGTATTGGTTACTCATTAAATAACCCAGTTCTAGTGAATAATAATAATGTGGGGGGTTATAAAGTAATTGAGAGTAGTGGTGGTATTAATGATGGGTTAATCATAAAAACATTAGAAGAATTAAAATTACCACTAGTTGATTTAGTTAAAATGGATATTGAGGGTGCTGAATTTAATGTTATCGAAAATTCAACATGGTTATCAAAAATAAAATGGTTAGAGATAGAATTTCACCAAACCCCCCAACAGTCAGTCAACGGGTTTATACCAAAATACATTACAAAATATTTACCAAATTACACTATAATAGTACATGATAGGGATTCATTAAACTTATATGGTAGGTGTTTATTAAAATTAAAAGATATATGAAAAAGTATGATATATTCACATTTAATAATGAGTTAGATATGTTAGAAATTAGATTAAACATTCTTAATGATTATGTTGATTATTTTGTTATTGTAGAGGCTACTGAAACTTTCAGTGGTGTAGAAAAACCTTTAAATTATTTAAATAATAAAGGTATGTTTAAAGATTTTGAACATAAGATAATACATTACATAGTTAAAGACACACCAAAAGATTTCAATGATATAGATTGTGACCAAAGTGTTTTACATACAGCATCTAATAGTAGTAACGTTACCAGAGATAATCTGTGTTGGTTAAAAGAATTTTACCAAAAAGAATTAATATTAAAAGCATTAGTTGGATTATCAGATGACGATATATGTTATATTTCTGATGTTGATGAAATTTGGAACTATGATATAGATTATGATGTTAGTGGTACTAACATATGTAAACCAAAAATAAATAAAACTTATATAAATTATCTTAATACTAGAACTAATGAAGATTGGACTCAGTTTACAGGTCCAATTGTTACTAGATATGAAAATATTAAAAATGAGTGTTTAAATCACTTAAGAACTATCCCTAAAATGATGGATAAATATAAATACTATGATAATGGTGGTTGGCACTTCAATGCCTTAGGGGGTATAGAAAAGAAGGTTAGTGATTTTAAACATTATGTATACACTTTAGATTATATGAAAAGAAGAGAGGGTTCTTGGGTTATAGATAATGACAGTTTACCACATTACATCATAAATAACATAGACAAATATAAACACATTTTACATGAATGAAAAACACATAAAAAATAATTTTTTAGTTGTTAGTGATTATAATTGGTTACCAAATGATTTATCACAATCATGGGTATCAAAATACTCAGATAATTACTTAATTTATGATAGATATCATAGATTTGACGAGTCTGTTAATGTTAAAAGACAAAAAAATGTGGGTCAAAATATATATGACATTTTTGATTTTATTGTTGGTAACTATGATAATTTACCTGAAACTACAATATTTTGTAGAGCAGCTTTTATATTCCCTAAAGATAATGGTACCCCTAGATATGATGAAAATGGTAATAAATTATCTAACGGTAATTGTAGTATGGAACATTTTTTAAAAGTAGCTAATAACACAACATTTACTGAGTTACATGATTATGGACCCGAAGTTCATGGTGGAGGACCAGGTGCTTGGAGTAAGTACGGTCCTGATGGTTCTTATTTAGAAATAAATAATAGTTGGTATTTTGGTTTGGCTAAAGGTAAGTATTACACACATGGGAGTGGTACGTATAACAAATTCATGAGAGACATGTACATCAATCCAAAAATAGAAAATTTTATTAGATTTTCACCTGGTGGTAATTACATTATACCAAAAACTAATATATTAAGGTATAGTAAAAAATTCTATGAAAGAATAAAAGAAATCTTAGAATGGGATGTTGTTGTTGGTGAAGCACATATGTTAGAAAGAGCCTTATATACGATTTTCACATGTAACTGGGATGTCCAAGATAAATACAAATAAAAAACATAAAAACATGAAACCGATACATTTAAGGAATATACCACCACCAGCTGAAACTTTTAATCATACAGCTTTTTTTGATTTATTATTTTCATGGTTAAGGCCAGAAAATTATCTAGAATTAGGTATTAGAGATGGTGGTAACTTTGTTACTGTAGCTAAACACTGTGTGAAAGCTGTTGGTGTGGATACTATACCACCAAGAATAACAATACAACCTAATATGGAGTACCACCAAAGTACCACAGATGAGTATTTTAATACACTATCTGATGATATAATGTTTGATGTAGTTTTCATTGATGCTGACCATTCATATGAACAATCATTAAAAGATTTTCTAAATGTTAAAGATAGGGTAATTGAGGATGGTTTTATATTCTTCCATGATACATACCCATATGACTCATCTATGATGGATGCCGGTCAATGTAATGATGTTTATAAGACAGCCCTATACATTAAAGAAAATTTAATAGATGAGTTTGAAATAGTCACATTACCAATAAACCCAGGTGTAACCATTGTTAAGAAAATTAAAAGAAATAAACAATTAATTTATGACGTTAATTAATGAAAAAATATTCATAACGGGTGGTGCTGGATTTTTAGGTAGACACCTAATTGAACGGTTGTATGAAAATAATGAAATAACTGTATACTCAAGAGATGAAGCTAAACATTATTTACTTAAAAAACATTTTCCGAAAGTTAATTTTGTTGTTGGTGACATTAGAAATAAGGGTTTACTAATTAGAAAATCTAAAGGACACACTATTGGGATATTTGCTGCTTCCCTTAAACAAATTGAAGCTTGTAATGACAACTATGAGGAAGCGTCTAAAATAATAATTGATGGGGCATTTAATTCTAGGTTAGCGGCTGAAGAGAATAATTTTAAATCAGCTTGTTTCATATCATCCGATAAATCTAGAGCCGCAACGACTATATATGGTGGTATGAAATATGTCGCCGGAGAAGGTTTTATTTCTGGAGTGTCTAATGTTAAACTAACTACAGCTATATATGGCAATGTGACCAACTCAACTGGTTCAATTATACCTTTAATTTGGGATTCTATTGAAAAAGGTCGTGAACTACAGTTGTACGGTAGTGATATGACTAGATTTTTATTAGATATAGATGAGGCTGTCAATTTAGTGTTAAAGTCCGTTAACTATGAAAACTGTAACTTAATACCAACAGCTAAATCGTTTAGGGTATTAGATTTATTTGAGATTTATAGAGAAAAGTTTGGGTTAACGTATAAAATAACCAATCCAAGGGTAGGTGAGAAGATTCACGAAATAATGGCTTCATCGGAAGAGGTTAGACGAATGGAGTACATTAATAATGATAATATCTACCTATTACACCCTAAATCTGACATAAATAAAGTTAATTTTATGAACAATGAATACTCGTCTAGGGATGTTTGTTTACATAAAGAAGAATTATTAGAATACTTAAGTAGTAGAAATTTTTACAAATGAAAAAAATATTAATAATAGGTTCAACCGGAATGTTGGGCAGTACAATGTACAAGTACTTCAGTAACGATTACAAAGTAGAAGTACTTAATAGAAACCTAATTGATTTGTCCAAATGCTGTTACAATGAATTAATGTCCAAAGTACATAACATCAATCCTGACATAGTAATTAACTGCGCTGGATTAATTGTACAACGTAAAGGTACGTCATACGAGGACTTTTTACATGTCAATTCTATAATACCAAGATGGTTGGCCAATATATGTAAAGAACGAAATATACAAATGTACCACCCAACTACTGATTGTGTTTACGATGGGTTAAGTGGGCCATATGAGGAGGGGTCACCCCATACAGAAAAGGGGATTTATGGTGTTAGTAAATCTTTAGGTGAATCGGAGAATTGCTGTGTAATACGTAGTAGTATTATAGGAGAAGAGGAATATAATAAATTATCATTTTTAGAGTGGGTACGTAATAACAAGGATAACACAGTAAATGGGTACACCAACCATCTATGGAATGGGGTTACTTGTTTAGAAATGTGTAAAATTATAGAAGAAATAATTAACAATGGGACTTACTATAAGGGTACCAAACATTACTACTCACCTACAGTTACTAAGTTTGATATGATAAATTATGTTAATGAAGTCTATGGGTTGGGGATTACCGTAAATAGTGTAAGTACTGGCGTAGTAATCGACAAGTCATTGACCAGTAAGTATACTGTGTGTCGTAAAGACTTACGTGAACAAATAAAAGAACAAAAATATTTTTGGAATGAATAAAAAAACTTTAATAACTGGGATAAATGGGCAAGATGGTTCGTATCTATCAGAATTTTTAATAGAAAAAGGTTATGAAGTATGGGGGACAGTTAAACGTAATTCCGTATCAGAAACACAATCGACAAGAATAGAACACTTACGTTCAACCAACAAAATTAATTTGGAATACGCCGACTTAACAGACATGGCGTCTTTAGTTAGAGTTTTACAAAAAGTACAACCCGATGAGGTTTACAACTTAGCCGCACAATCACATGTAAGGGTTAGTTTCGACCAACCAATCTATACAACAAACGCGACAGGTTTAGGTACACTTAATTTATTAGAAGCTTGTAGAATGGTTTCACCTAATTCCAAAATATATCAGGCATCATCTTCTGAAATGTTTGGTAATAATATTGATAAAGATGGTTATCAAAGAGAAACAACACCAATGAACCCCGTATCACCTTATGGTTGTGCTAAAGTATTTTCCTATAATATAACAAGAAACTATAGAAACTCTTATGGGATGAAAATATGGAATGGTATTCTTTTTAATCATGAATCACCAAGAAGAGGAACAAACTTTGTCACCAATAAAGTTGTTAAAGCAGCAGTTAGGATTAAATTAGGGTTACAAGAAAAATTACACTTAGGTAATTTAGATGCCACTAGAGATTGGGGTCACGCTAAAGATTATGTTGAGGCTATGTGGTTAATGTTACAAGATGATAAACCTAATGATTATGTGTGTGCTACAGGTGTTTCACATTCAGTTAAAGATTTATGTGAATATACTTTTAATAGATTAGATTTAGATTTTAGAGATTATGTTGTGATTGATGAAAAACACATGAGACCTGAAGAGTTACATGATTTAAAAGGGGACTCTACTAAACTAAGAGAAGATTTAGGGTGGAAACCTAAATACACTTTTGAATCCATGTTAGATGAAATGGTTTCTTATTGGTTAGATTATTATAAAGGGTCTGAAATTACAATGGGTATACCAAAAGAAGTTATGAACACCATTCTTAAACCTAGGGAGTTATGAAAAGGGTTTTAGTTACAGGTGGTAATGGTTTAGTTGGTTCACAATTTATAGGTGAAAAATACCATAAAATAGGTTCTAAAGATTATAATTTAATAAATCCTATCGCAAGTTATAGTATAATAAATTATATTGAGGAATGGGATGGTGTTATCCATACCGCAGCTAAGGTTGGTGGTGTTGGTGGTAATATTAACTATAAAGGTGAATTCTTTTACCAAAATATAATGATGAACACAAATGTGATAGAATCGTGTAGACAGGCAGATATTAAAAACTTAGTAGTATTTTTATCTACATGTGTATTCCCAAATGATGTAGAATATCCATTAACAGAAAAAAAAATACACTTAGGTCCACCACACTTTAGTAATGATGCATACGCTTACGCAAAACGTATGGCTGATGTACAAATTAGAGCCTATAGAGAACAATACGGATTAAATTATAAATCTGTTATACCAACTAACATATATGGGATTAACGATAATTTTGATATAGAAAATGGGCATGTTAACTATCAAGTTTAGTTACACTATTCCTTATATTATAGGTTAATCTCATAATATAATGAATATTTACATGCCACTATTAAGATAGTTATTTATTATTTTTCTACCCATTTTACTTGAAATATGGTAACTTTTTCTGGTTTTGGGATGAATAATGTACTGAAAAGCCCTTTTATCACCGGCTCCACATTGAATATCAAAGGGACCAGGATTATTTTCAGTCCCGGCATAATCTTGAATACCTGGCATTTGTATACTGTTATTTCCAAGCCGGTCAGTACCTGGATAATTAATATTTGCGCCAGGTGGTGGGTCAGCACTTAATAGGTTATTATGGATCATATTACTAACTTGAGGGGTCACTGGAATAGAACAATGACCACCGACACATGGTTCTCCAATAGTCACCGCTCCGTTATATGAGGGACCGGGTACTTGATTTGGTGGTAATACCTTAGGAATATTTAAAGTTCTTCCACCCCCAGTTGTTGGTGAATTTTTACCAGACGCGGCATTTAATGCCTGGTTAGATTCTGTTTGCTGGTTATCCTGTTGTCTAATAGCTTGGTCCATAGGAGAGCCATAGGCGTTAGAATTTACTGTTGGGTTCATATAAGCAGTAGACATACTATATATATTAGTAAGGAAAAAAAGTTATCGCATAAGTTTATTTTTAATTACTATTTCCTTGTAAAATATAAATGACCCCAGCTGAAATATTGGAAACAGTTAAGAGTATACAACAGGAGGTATTAGATGATAAAAATCAGGGTTTAGATGTTAATAATACAAAATACCGTTTGACAGAAAAATATTCTGATTTCTCGCTAAAATACCCAGTTATTTTCTTGAAAAGTCTGGATCGTGATCTTGATATGGAACAATTCTCTTTTATGATTAATATGGCTACAAAAGTAAATGATTCTAAAATTAGTCAACATGATGCTTCTGTTACCATTGGAGAAAAGCTAGTTAATCAGTATGTTAAGCCAGCTCTTAAAAAATAAAAATAAATAGATAAATTATAACTACACCATATTAATGGTTTCCCATTCCTGATCTAAATGTTTTTTCTTTAATTCATTTATTACCATAGAGTGCCTAATATTTTGAAGATTTGAATGGTAATCATGATTCTGACTATCATGATTATTATTAATATTATTATTAGTATTATTAGTATTATTATCTGGGTATTTGCTCATCATTTCAAAAAAATCCGCAATACTGTCAATTACCTGATTAGCGGTTTCCTCTACTTTTTTTATTACAATTCCAAAATTCCTACGTCCATTATTCCAAGCGGATCGCATACATTGTCCAATCTCCCTTTCAAAATCCTGAAAGTTATTATTTGTGGTAAAACCCATGTCTTGTTATGTTAGGGTTTTATTTTTAATTTATATTTTTCCCGAATTTATTATTCTTCGGCTTCGTCAAAGCCCTCATTGGTTAATAAATTAGCTTCTGCTTCATCTAAATCTCCAGTCCCTGAATAGTCTCCCTCAGGTAGCACTGATCTATCAACATTGTCTCCCGATGAATATTGCTGTTCTTCACCAAAACTTCCAAAGTGCTCTCCTAAATTATGTAGCCTAAATATCTGGTGTGTTTTTCTTGCTTCTTCGTCCATTTGACTGGTTCTTACCTTATTGCGCTCTTGTTTCTCTAAATTTCTTTGTACCGCATGTTCTGTCATTTCTTTTTCGGTGATATCACTCATACGATTATTAACAATTATTGATGGAATTAGACCATCCAATAGATTATCACATTTACTAGAAAGTACTTTAATATCACTTAATGATGGTTCTGATGGATAATAGAAATGACTACTAATACTTTCTAACCTATTCTCATTAAGATACAGATAGATATTTAGGATAAATAGGAATTCAACTAGAGTATTGGCAAAGTTAATTTCTAAGATACTTGGCTTTTCTAATATATCTAAACAACGATAGGTTTTATTATAAATAGGTAAACTATCTACGATAAACTTATGTTGATTAATATTCCATTTTTGGGTCTCTGATGTTATATTGTGGTAACATAAATGGATCGCATTTTTTAAACTTTGAAGTATCTGGGTATCATACTTATCACGTAATATCCGTGTCATAATTTTAACAATATGTCTAGTTTTTCTGGCATCTACCTCTGGATTTTCAACCATTTCTAAGTGAGATCCAATATTTTCTTGCTGAGCCACTTCTATTTTAGCCACATCTATAGCTGTTTCATCATAGATATTTTCTGATTTCAGGGCAATAACAGTTTTATCAAGTAATTCTTGTTTTCTCTTGTCTTTATTAATTAAGATATTCCCTTTAGTGTTTTGAGTATCAAATAAATTAGCAACATCATACTTGCCTATTTGTTTCCCACTAAATAGGCTGTGGGTAAAATTTTTCATAGAGTCCAGAATATTTCTAACTTTTGCCTTTTTACAAATTTGGTCAATTTCATCATCAATACTATGCCGATAAATTTCTATAAACTTTTGATAAATATTACTGGTATTTACTAGTTGATGTTGACTGTCCAATATTCTAGCAGTATTAAAAATATTATCCCGTAAAACTGAGAAACCAGTCTTAATTTCAGTAAATGGTTCTATTATTTTACCATATATCGCTTCATCTGGATAGATACTAATAAGTCCATCTGTTATTTTGTCTAGACATTCTAGTAAATTAGTTATCTGTCTATTAATACTATTTACCGGTGTGATTAAATCTGGTTGATTAATGGCTAATTTTTTACCAGTTAATTTAATAGTATTATTTTTATAGGCAAGACTTCTCATCCATAATAACTGGTGGTATAGTTCTAATAATTCTTTACCTTCTAGTAATGAGTCTATTTCATTTATTAGTTCTATCTTAAATTTATCTGTTAATAAATCTCTTTCTAGTTGTCCTCCTGTCTTAAGCAGTTGATTAGTTAAAATATTTAGAATACTAGCTTGATCAATAGGTTGTAGTCCTGGTAATCTTGATGTGTCAATTACACGATTTCTAATAATTTTTTCACATTCTGTTTTAATTTTCATAATTTGGTTTTCATAATCAGTCGCTAAACCATTCCAAAAATCCCTATATTTAATGGTAAAAT
>WLWG01001557.1_pt1 | contig 20163 bp, 25 predicted proteins | sample 6712871 | NCBI WGS metagenome assembly WLWG01 (sample SAMN12718693, study PRJNA515312) | sponge metagenome | isolation source: marine sponge | host: Mycale hentscheli | place: New Zealand: South Island, Marlborough, Capsize Point | collected 2003-05-01
AAATTAAAAATCGTTTTTGTAACAGACTGATAATCAAATACATAGGGGGTAGCACTATACCCCTATATATCTAACGTCATTTTTTGTGACACTAGCCTTATAAGTAGTATAGTAACAGGCTTATGTCACCCTTAGGTAAAAAAACAGCGAAATATGTAAGTATATATCATATAAACGAATTTTAAAAATAAGTATATGGCTATTATTTATTCATACCCGTACGTAAGCACGGTAAATAACTCAGATACACTAGTAATAAGCGTGTCAGATATTACAGCAGACAACGGGTTTTTAACTAAAAGCCTTACTGCAGACAACTTAGCATCGTATGTGACAGCGCGTGTTAATCTAAACTTCTTAGGAGACACTGGAACTGGCGTTGTAAATCTTGACACGCAAAACTTAAGCATTACAGGTACTGCAAATCAGATTGACACTGTAGCTTCAGCACAAACATTGACAGTAAGTTTACCAAGTACACTTGTAGTTCCAGGTACTATGCAAGTTGTAGGGCCAGCAAACTTCGATAGCAATGTAACAATAGACCTTGGTTTAACTGTTGACGACTTCCTAATAGCTAACGGAAATGTACGTTTACTAGGACCTACGCCTTTTGGCACAACTAACACATTGACAGTAAACGGTAACACAACACATAACGGTAAATTAACTGTAACAGATAATTTATTAGTAACAGGATCAACACCTTCTACTCTTAACGCGTTGACATCGCTTCAAGTAGATGGATCTGCCTTTATAGGTGGTATATTAACAATGGAAGATAATATTAATATGACGCAAAATGGTCGTATTATAAATCTTGAAGACCCACAACAAGCCCAAGATGCAGCTACAAAAGCTTATGTCGACGGTATAGTTTCTGGTGGGTTCTCTTTCAGGGGTTCTTTTAGAGCTGACACCGGCGAAATACTTTCAGGCGTAAACACTGGATCTTATTTATATAACTGTCCAGGTGGTGCCGGCACAAGAGTTGCTGTTTCAACAGGTGACTACTACATCGTAGCAAATACTGATGGTAACTTTTACTGCTCAGGTGATTTACTTAACATTGGTGATAGTATTATAGCAGTTGCTGACGCTGCGGCTGATAGTTCAACAGTTAACGACTGGGCAACATTAGAAAGCGATAACATTGAAGGTACAGGTGTTGCAAACACAATACCAGTTTGGACAGACAGCCAAGTTCTTGGTAATAGTTTAATAACTTCAGTTGTAGACGGTGTTTTTCCAGGCTCTAAAGAACTTACTTTTGACACAACCTCTGGATTTTGTAAGTTTCTTGGTGGTGCAAAATTAGAAGATGGAAATTTAACAATAAATAGAAGCGGAGCTCCAATTACTGAATTAAATGAAGCTTTTGATGGAAATGCTAGTTATGGAGTTATTAAATTAAATAAAACTTCATCACACATTGTCACACAAATATCCGCTCAAGATACGCAAACCGCTACTACATATTTTAGTTCTCCAGCAACCGGACAAGAAACAACTAACTCTGCTTTAAGAATTGACAATGGAACCAGAAAAGTTTATTTGCCCCAAACATATACAACATCAGGTGCAGCTGCAGATCGTTATTTAATTATAGGCACAGATGGTGAAATTAAAGTAGGTGAAAACCCAGTTTCAAACGTAACTTCAGCTGTAGCTGGAACTGATTATACTTTAACATTTTGGACAGATGGTGTTAATAGAGCAATAGGTGATTCTACTTTAATAATGACAGAGGTTTCTCCTGGAGCCGCTAATCCTTATAGTTTAAAATTTGGAGGAGGTTCAGTTGCTAGTGGAATAAGAAATTCAGTAGCTATTGGGTACGAAACAACTTCATCAGGTCCATCTTCACTTTCAACAGGTTTCCAAACTACAGCGTCTGGTTTACATGCAGCTTCATTTAACGAAAGCACAACTGCATCAGGATCTAGATCTGCTGCGTTTGGTCAAAACACTGTTGCTTCTGGGTCAAATTGTTTTGCTATAGGTAACGGAACTACTGCAGCAACAAGTTTAGCTTTTGCAGGTGGTTTAAATTCTACAGCTAACCCAAGTTTAAATGGAACTACAGCTTTTGCTTATGGAAGCGCTTTAAATGTTACAGGTCAGAACGCTGCTGGTTTTGGACAAAACAACACAGTTAGTGGGAGTAGAGCTCTTGCATCAGGTAATGGTAATACCGTAAGTGGTACTTCTACTTTTGCGACTGGCTTTAACAATACTGTAGCTGGTAATAATTCAATAGTAGCAGGAAATAACAACTCTAACATAGGTTCAAATTCTTTTGCAGTTGGTGCTTATAATGATGGAGCTAGCTTTGCTAAAAAATTATTAATTGGTGAAGGTTTGACTGCTTTAGCGCAAGGTCAAGTTACAGTTTTAGTTGGTCAATATAACGCTACTCTTTCAGGAGACACTGTGTTTGCGGTTGGATCTGGTAGTGGAGCTACTGGAACTCCAACAACTACCCAAACTGCAATAGCTGTAGAAGAAGGTGGTGCTATTACAATGGAAGTGTTGCGAAGTTCTACAAACTATACGAATGATGCAGCAGCTGCAGCTGGAGGTGTGGCACAAGGAGCTTTGTACCAAAACAATGGTGTTTTACAAATAAACCGTGGTGGCGGTTCTACTACAGATCCACTGGCTGGTGGTGGTGGCGCTACGTCATTAAATGACCTAACAGATGCTTCAACAGTAGAAGGTGGCGCGAGCAGTAATACTGATAATCTGATACTAGGTCAAGTAGCTACAAATCTACCTAATTTAGATACAAGTAACTCTTTTGGTAGAAACGTAATTTTAATACCATCATTAGATAATAACCCTACAAACTTTAGTAATGGTTCTACAAACGTAATTATAGGTCACGATACATGTATTGATCTAACAACAGGAGGTTTTAATGTAGCAATAGGTAATGCCACACTTACTGAAATTACAGATGGTAATAGAAACACAGCTATAGGTACTAATGCTCTTCAAGAGATTACTGCTAGCGGAAACGGTGACAATGTTGGCTTAGGTGCTTCTGCAGGTAGAAATGCTACTTCAGGAACTGGAAATACTTTTGTTGGGGCTCAAAGTGATTTTCCTAGTGGAGCTGCATCAGGTTCTAACGTAACAAATATAGGTTTTCAAGCTCAATCTTCTACTACAACTATAAGTAATGAAATAACTTTAGGAAATAGCAGTGTTACAGCTCTTAGATGTGCTGTAACTTCTATTACTTCACTGTCTGATGAAAGAGACAAAAAAGATATTACTGAACTTGAGCACGGATTAGAATTTATAGAGTCTTTGCAACCAAAACAATTTGTTTGGGATAACAGAACTGAGACTACAGTTACTATAGATGAAGAGGGTAATGAAGTAACGCAAGAGATACACAGTGCTAACAAAGGTAAAAAAGATTTTGGGTTTATAGCTCAAGATGTTCAAGCTTTAGATAACGATGTTCTTCGTTTAGTATACGATGAAAACCCTGATAAACTAGAGATGAGTTACGGAAAGCTTGTGCCTATACTTGTCAAAGCTGTTAAAGAGCTTAGTGATAAAGTAAAAGCGCTTGAAAATGCATAGAAACGGAAGTGTAGTACAAATTAGAATATCATAATATGTGGAAAGTATTAAACATGATTCATAAAACCTCAGATGGTTTTGTTGTCGAAGTTACATCTGCTTACGAAAAGCAAGATAACCCAGGTTATGCAAGCGAGTTGTTTGTTAATGAATTTACAGGGACAGTCGGTCCTGAATTTATACCTTATGAAGATTTAACTCAAGAAATAGTTATCGGATGGGTAAAAGATTCATTGGGTGCTGATAAAGTAGCAGAAGTAGAAGCAGAAGTTGATACTTTAGCAGCTACTAAAAAAGAATATATAGAAAACCCTCCTGTTGAAGGCGGACTTCCTTGGGAATAAGTAAAAACCACTAAAAACAAGTGAGTATATAGAATATACCCTGCTCGGGATAGAGCAACCAATTACACTAATTTAAAACCAAAACCAATGACACTATTTTATTCGACTAGTACGTGGAGTAGTCAACCACAAGTAAGTGAAAAAACCATTAACCTTTGGAAACACGTTACAGAAAAGAAACACTGGCGTATAGTCCAGCTACCAAACGGTTTCTACCAAACAGAATACCTAGATCCTAATAAAGAAGATTCTTGGATCGACGTAACGAGACGCGAAACCCTAGAAGGAGCTGAGCAAGCAATAGATGCATCGATAGCACACTATGAAAAAAAGCTTGGTTACTTACGCGGACCACAAGTCGTTAAAACCTTTGAATAATATTTTATAATCAAATTAAATTAAATTAAATCATGACTGACAAAATTGTCAAAAATCTTAACTTTGGACAAGACGCCAAAGATAAGGTATTTAAAGGTATAGATAAATTAACAAAGGCTGTTAGCTCCACACTTGGGGCTAGCGGCCAATGTGTAATACTCGAAGATGATCAAGGTAAACCCGTGATCACAAAAGACGGTGTAACTGTAGCAAACGCTATTACACTGTTAGACCCAGTAGAAAACATGGGTGCGACGCTTCTAAAAGAAGCTGCTAGAAAAACTGTTCAAGAAGCTGGCGATGGAACAACAACGGCTACAGTACTAGCGCACTCAATCTTAACTGAGGCTTATAAAAACCTAGAAAAAGACAACGTGCGTAATATCAAGAATGGTATTACTACAGCTGTCGATAAAGTAGTTAAGTACTTAGAGAAAAAAGCTATAGCAGTAGAAGGTAGTATGCTTGATGATGTAGCTGCTATTAGCTGTAATAACGATAGCAAACTAGGTAAAATTATTGGCGATGCTTTTAAAGCCGCTGGAGAAAATGGAGTTGTCGTAATGGAACCAACAACTGAAGACAAGACAGAGTTCGAGCTTGTCGATGGTGTTCAGTACGAAAAAGGTTTAACCAACTCTCATTTTATAACTAGTAAAGAAAAGCGTATAGCAGAACTTGACAATCCTCTTGTGCTGCTAGTCGAGTCACCAGTAGAATCAATACGCAAGATTCAGTCAGTACTCGAATATGTTATTAAAAACAAAAAGCCTTTACTTATCATTGGTGATCTGGAAACAGAGGTGTTAGCCACACTTGCGATGAACAAAGTAAAAGGTAATATAAAAGTAAATGTAGTAAACGCACCTACGTACGGTATAAATAAAAAAGATACACTTTCAGATTTAGCTGTACTTACAGGCGCCACTGTTATTAACGAAGATCTTGGTGATGACTTAGATGTTATCAATCCAGACTTTTTAGGATCGTGTTTTAAAAGCACAACTAACGACACGGAAACAATACTACAGGTAGATATATCTACCGATGAAATACAAGAATTAACTAGTTCAGTTAAAGAGTTAATAGCTAAGGCAAAAGCCCCTGGTGAAGTTATAAGACTTGAAAAGCGCTTAGCTAGATTATCAGCTAAAGTTGCTGTAGTAAAAGTAGGGGCAAATTCTGAAATAGAATTAAAAGAAAAATCAGATAGAGTTGAAGATGCTATCTGTGCTACTAAAGCCGCGGTAAAAGAAGGTATAGTATCTGGAGGTGGCATAGCCCTACGTGATGCATCAAATAAAACCAAAGCAAAAGGCATTGGTGAAAAGATATTACTAGAAGCTATTAAAGCTCCTTTTAAAACTATACTAAATAACGCTGGACTGGAAGAGGTTGGTACGCCCGAAGAAGGTATGGGTGTTAATGTAGTTACAGGCAAAACCGTTCACATGGTTAATACAGGGATTATTGATCCACTACTTGTAACTAAAAGCGCACTCAAACACGCGGCTTCAGTGGCTACCACTATACTTTCTACAGATTGTGTAATCAATAATTTAAGAGTTGGAGATGATAGCAGTAGGTAGAAATATAGTAATAAAAAAGAAAAAAGAAGATACCATCAATAAAACAGATGGTGGTCTTATGTTAACTGGCAAACAAAGAGTTGATATTCGTTATAAAGAAGCGACTGTAATTCACTGTGGTGATGGCGTTAAAGGTATAGAAGAAGGTCAAACAATATTCTATGATAAAAACGCTAGCCATCGCCTTGAAGTAGATAAAGAAGTTTTTTACGTTATACGAGATATTGATGTTGTAGTTGTGCTATGAGAATAGAGGCTAGTGACATTAGGGATTTAAATCTTCTTAAACACTATCGTATAATACGTAAGTGGGCTTGTAAAAACAATGATTTAAACGATGCAGAACTAGAACTTTTAATTTATTTAGACTGCATGGATATGTTTACTAGAAAAGATTTTGAAGACGGTACATATTCTTTTAGTTGGGATAATCGCCGGTGGAACAAGCTTTTACAAAATGATTGGATTACGCTTTGGCGAAGAAATAATAGAACTACACAGAAGTATAATATATATAAAGTTTCGTTTAAAGGTAAACAATTAATATCAAGAGTGTATAAAATAATGCTAGGTGAAGAGGATATACCTACTAGCACTAGAAGAAATAGTATAATGAAAGGCAAAAGCTACAGCGATAAGGTTTACTCGTTTGCTATTAAAAACGTTAATAAAGATAAAGAAAGATAATTATGTCTAAAAAAGGAATGAAGTACGATTACAAAAAAGCGTACGATAAAAATTTAAAACCGTCTGCGAGACTTCACTACTTAGAAAATGCTAGGCATGATCAAGACTCTGGTTCACCAAACCATTTTTCGTTAGGAGCTGCAACCGTTGGTGCGATTGGAAGAAGAGCTTCTGCTGGTGGTAATTTTGATAGAGCTAAATATGAAAGACTTGCTCAAATGGGTGGATTTTTTGGTAAAATAGGTCAACAAGTGTTAGCTCAAAATCCAGTTGAACCACCCGCGCCCGTAGCACCAGTAGCACCTACAGCTGATATTTCTGCAGGAGCAGCAATGGGAGGTGGAGCTATGGATACAACAAATCCTTTTGAAGGTAAAACATTTAAAATAGAACCAGCATCTCCTATGGGTATGGTAGATCCTAGTTTGGCAAGTGTAGGTATAGATGCTTCAGAGGAGTTTCAACCTCCAATGGCTGGTAATGAAATTGGCGGCGCTAAAGATTTGTTCGGTAATAAAACTAGAGGTATGGCTGAAACAATTTATGGGTCTGCAGCACAAAGACAAGCCTCTGTTAAAACACCACTAGGTATGTCGCCTCTTCAAGGCAATGCTTTTATTAAAGCAAAAATTGATGCAGAAAAATCAGGTGCTTCTACTTTTGAAGTTGACGGAAAAACTTATAATGTAAAATAAAAACTATGGAACACGCGATAGATAAAATTCTTAAAAAACCTGTATTAGAAGGACAAATCGGAGAGTCTCACATTTGGGACGGACCACTAGATACTTCTGGCTTTCCAATGGGGAAAGGTAGTAGCTCAGGTATAAAAGGTATGCAAATTAAAAAATACCCTTGCAAATCTTACGACCTACAAGGTCCTATTACATCGAGAGCAAAAGGATAAGATGATGGCATCTTTACAAGATTTAAAAATTTACGGTATAAACGGTACTACATTGGGAGTAACAACATTTACAGAACTTGAAATGGGTTTAAAAATACTATTGTTAATAGTTACTATAGGCTATACCGTTACCAAATGGATAGATCTTAAAAAAAATAAATAATGGCTGAACTTAGTGAAAACACTAAATTCAACGTCAATGTAAAAACAATAATTGCTATCTGCGCGGGTTTGCTTTCAATAGCTGGAGTTTATTTTACACTGATAGCTGAGATACAGCAAATGCACTTAAATCTTATGCGCATGGAGTCTGAGCTTGAGATGAATTCTGAGTTTAGAATTAAATGGCCACGAGGAGAATTAGGGGCGTTACCAGATGATGCAGAGCAAAACATGCGCTTAATATACTTAGAAAAGTATCAAGAAAAAGCTGTTAACGATATTGATGTTTTAAAATTAAAAGTTAAAGAGCTAGAAGCTTGTATGAACGAATAATATGGCAACTGATAAAAAAACACTTAAGTGTAATAAACCTCGGCGAACGCCAGACCATAAAACAAAGTCACACATTGTAAAAGCTTGTGAAGGTGGTAGAGAAAAAATTATACGTTTTGGTCAGCAAGGTGTAACTACAGCTGGTAAACCTAAATCAGGCGAGTCAGCAAAACAAAAAACACGTAGAGCTAGCTTTAAAGCTCGTCACGCAAAGAATATTAAAAAAGGAAAAATGTCCGCTGCATATTGGGCTGACAAAGTAAAATGGTAATTATGGGAACATTTATGACAAAGCACAGTGGTTCTGCTTTAAGATACGGATCACCAATGAAAGTTGTTAAAGCGCCTGGAGTTGAAGACGCTGATACAGAAGATATGCCAATAGAAAAAGATGCTACTGGTAAAAGAAAAGAAACAAGTGCTAAAGCAGCTAAGCTAAGAGCTAAAGGTGAAATGGCTTTGAAAGCTGGTCATACCACAAAAGCAAAACATTTGCGAGAAAGATATGATCGTAAAAACGCTAGAACAGAAAGACAAGAAGCTAGAAAAGAAGCAAGATCTGAAAGAAAAGAAGCAAGAGCTGAAAGAAAAGAAGGCCGTAAAAACTATAGAGAAGCACGTAGAGTAGAAAGAAAAGAAAAAGCTATAGCAAGGAAGAAAAGTAAAATATAACAATGAAATCAAAAGGTTTAGGAGACGACATCGCGAAATTTACTAAAGCTACTGGTATAAAAACTATTGTAGATAAAGTTTCAGAGGGTTTGAATATCCCTTGTGGTTGCTCTGCTAGACAAGCTTGGTTTAACGATAAAGTACCTTATAACAAATAATATGGCTTTTAAATTAACACCACCATTTTCAATAGACAATACTCCTATATACAGTGTAGATATGGAGGACGGTGTGTTAGGAAAAGCTAATAATAACGGTACGATTATTATAAATAAAAATGTATCACCTAATAAAATGCAAGAAGTTATTGATCACGAAATGATTCACATAGATCAAATGCGTAGAGGTGATCTTGATTACGATAATAAAAATGTATACTGGAAAGGTAAGGTAATACCTCGCTCAAGTATTAAAGAAGGAGCTAAAAACTTACCTTGGGAAAAAGAAGCTTATAACAAAACAAAATAAATAAAACAAAATGCCTTACGATAAATCACCAATGAAAAAATCATCGTGTATTAAAATGTACGATAGTAAAGGAAAACAAACTGGACTAATGGTGGAAGGTTCCGTAGCACACATGGAGTCTGCTTTGCACCACTCTGGTAAAAGTAAACTACACGTTAAATCTGGTAAAGAGTATCCAGATGATGGGCATCTTCACTACAAAGATGGTAAAAAAGTAGAAAGCCCAGGTGTTTCTGAAACCAATAAATTATCAGACACTTCAGGCGCTGTAGGTCAAATGTCACCATACAAATTTACTGGTATGAGTGGCGGATCTGCTTTTTATGAAACTGATCCAAAAGAAAAACAAAGTTCTAAAGATAAACTACCTTCTTACGAAACAACAACTTATGAAGCTAGCGCTTCAGGCAGAGGTTCAGGTCAAAAAACTAAAACAGTGTCTGAAAAAGTTTATACTCCACCAAAAAGAACTAAAGCTGGAGATAAAGCTTATGCTAAACTTACTCCTCAACAAAGGAAAGCTCAAGACGCTAAATATAGAAAAATGGCTACTAAGACTGTTACAAAAGAAGTTCCTGTTTCAGGTGGGCAAAAAAGTCAAGAAAAACTATCAACTAAAAGAACTACTATTGGAACTCAAACAATGGGGCAAGTTGAAAAAGCAGGTCAAATTCAAGCAAAGAATAGAGCAAGCAAAATGAGCGCACAAAAAGAAGCTGCTTTAATACAAGCTAAAAAAGATAGTATTTCTGCCGCTAACAAAAAAATGAGATCATTTCCCACCGATGTAGCTAGAGGGTCCGAACAAGGGCGTAGAATTGCTACAGCAGTTGGCGAAAGAGCGGGATACGCTTCTTTGCGTAGGAGTGGTTCTTATGACAAAGCAGGAGCAACAGAACAATTTAACCCTAATTTTGGCACAATGAAATATGACACTAAGGTTGTACAAGAAAAAGGGCTTTTCAAAAAAGAAAAAAAACAAAGAATTAAACTCGGCCGGGATACGAAAGTTGGTAAATCCGGCGGTTATGCTAAGTAATGAAAAAACTTTTAAGTCTTTTAACAGGCGGATTGATTAAAGACGTAGGTAACGTAATAGACAAACTTACAACTACAGACGAGGAAAGGTTGGCTGCTAAACAGAAGATTCAAGAGTTGTTAGAAAAAGCAGATCAAGATGCTCAAACGCAAATAACAGAGCGTTGGAAACTTGATATGCAAAGCGATAGTTTTCTTTCGAAAAACATCCGCCCACTTGTGTTGGTTTATTTAACAGTTATATTTACAGCGTTATCATTTTTTGATGGTAATATTGGTGGCTTTCAAGTAGATGAAGCTTATATACCTATTTTTCAATCACTACTTATAACTGTTTATGGTGCGTATTTCGTAGGGCGAACGTGGGAAAAAAATAAAAAATCAAGTGACAATAAGTAGTATAAGTTATTAATAATCAATTAAATTTAATTAAATGTCAAAATCAATTACAGCTGAAGAGCTTAAACAAGTTAAAGAACAGCAATCAGAACTAGGTACTGTTGTTAACCAGATCGGCCAACTAGAAGCAAACAAACACTCTTTGCTACATAAGATCGCAGGTATTAACGAAGGTATTGAAGATACTAAAAAACAACTAGAAGAAAAGTACGGATCTATTAATATTAATTTAGAAGATGGTACTTATACTGAAATCGAAAAAGAAGATGACGGTGAACTAGCTGTTGTTAAATCAGAAGACTAATGAGTACTGTTATAAGAAAAATCAGTATTGGTTCTGATTATAAGAACGATGCGATGCATTATGCTATAGGCCAACAGGTGTATGGTGGTCATGAAATATCGCATATTCTTTTTGAAGATGTAGATGCTTCTTATAACATATTTATAAAGAAAAACAACGAGGTATTGCCATGGAAGAAGTTTAATTCTAACATGGCTATATCCGTTGAATATGATTTAGAATATTAATGAGAAGTGTTTTTGATTTTATAGTCACACCTGCAGAAAGCAGATATGACAATGAAATTAATATAAATGGTGATAAGCTTATAGTTAATTCTAGTATAGAAAACTTTAAACTTATAAGTAGAAGAGCTATAGTATTATCAACACCATCTGCTTTTTCAACGCCAATACAAAAAGGTGATGAGGTTATCATACACCATAATGTATTTAGAAGATATTATAATCACCAAGGTAAAGAAGTTGATAGTAGTAAAACCTTAGATGACAATAAATATCTTTGTCAATTAGATCAAATATATCTTTACAGAAACATATATCAGTGGAAACCAGTTGGTGAACACTGTTTTGTTATGCCAATAAAAAATACTGATCAATGGTCTCAAGAACCAGAAGAAAAAAATAAAGGTATAGTAAAGATAGGAAATAAAACCTTAAAAACTTTAGGTATAAACGAAGGTGATCTAGTTGGTTTTAAATCTAATAGAGAGTTTGAGTTTATTATAAATAAACAAAGACTTTATTGTATGCAATCAAATGATATTTTAGTTAAGTATGAGTTCAAAGGAAACGAGGAGGAATATAATCCGAGCTGGGCAAAAAGCAGTTGACGAGTTAATTAAAGTTGCTGAAGAAAAAATCATCACTAACACTGAAGATGATGTTTCTGCAGACAGACTTAAAAATGCTGCGGCCACTAAGAAGCTTGCTATATTCGATGCGTTTGAAATACTTGCTAGAATAGAAGAAGAAAAAAGTATGCTTGAAAATAAACCTGGAGAAACTAAAGAAAAAAGTTTTAAAGGTTTTGCAGAAGGCAGATCAAGATAATGTACGAGCAGTCTTTAGTTAAAACAATAGAAGACCACATAAGGCCTAAGGTTTTAAAAAGAAACAACAGGTATAAAAAGTGGGAGTATGGTTATGACGTTGAGCACGACGTTGTTGTCATTAGTAAAGACGGAACTATAGGAGAGGTTATTGAAATACAAAACCTTAAAATAGCTTTACCAAAAGAACCTGAAAAAGTTTTTAGTAATTCTAAAAAAATAGAAGAGCAAATGTGGGTTAAAGCAGAATACCCAAAAACTCTATCTAAAATAAAAAGTGTTTTTGATTGGCAGCGGTATCCTAATAGTTTCAAAGAAGAATGGTACGATTATATTGATGAAGAATTTAAAAGACGTGAAGAAGGATATTGGTTCTATAATAGAGGCTTGGCTACTTACATTACTGGTTCTCACTATATGTTCTTGCAGTGGTCTAAGATTGACGTTGGGGCAGCAGACTATAGGGAATCAAATAGATTATTCTACATTTTCTGGGAAGCTTGTAAAGCAGACCAAAGATGTTACGGTATGTGCTACCTCAAAAACAGACGGTCTGGTTTTTCCTTTATGGCTTCATCAGACACAGTTAACCAAGCAACAATTAGCTCAGACTCAAGATTTGGTATACTATCAAAATCAGGAGCTGATGCTAAAAAAATGTTTACCGACAAGGTAGTACCAATATCAATTAACTATCCTTTCTTTTTCCGTCCTATACAAGACGGTATGGATCGTCCAAAAACAGAGCTAGCATATAGAGTACCAGCATCGAAACTAACTAGAAGAAAACTAGACGAAGGTATTACGTCAGAGGAAATAGAAGGTCTTGATACAACTATTGACTGGAAAAATACAGGTGACAACAGCTATGACGGTGAGAAATTAAAACTGTTGGTGCACGATGAAAGTGGTAAATGGGAAAAGCCAGATAACATATTAAACAACTGGCGTGTTACGAAAACCACGATGCGATTAGGTAGTAAGATAGTTGGTAAGTGTATGATGGGATCAACGAGCAATGCTCTTGATAAAGGTGGTGAAAACTTTAAAAAACTATACTATGCTTCAGACGTTACGCAAAGAAACCGCAATGGACAGACTAGCTCAGGACTATATAGTTTGTTCATACCTATGGAATGGAATTACGAAGGATTCATCGATACTTATGGCGTACCTGTATTCGAAAAACCAAAAGACGCCGTTAAAGATCCGCACGGGGACTTAATAACAACAGGTGTTATAGAACACTGGGAGAATGAGGTAGACGGCCTTAAGAACGACCAGGATAGCTTAAATGAATATTACAGGCAGTTTCCACGTACGGAAAAACACGCGTTCAGAGATGAAGCTAAATTATCTTTATTTAATCTAACTAAAATATACGAGCAGATAGATCACAATGAAGATATAAGGAATAAAGCCTTAGTTACTCAAGGTAATTTCCAATGGGCAGGAGGAATAAAAGATACTACTGTTAATTTTATACCAGACAACAACGGTAGGTTTTTAGTTTCATGGATTCCACCTGCAAGATTACAAAATCGTGTAATAATAAAGAATGGAGTTAAATATCCGGGCAACGAACACGTTGGTGCTTTTGGATGTGACTCTTACGATATATCAGGTACAGTTGATAAAAAAGGTTCTAAAGGTTCTTTACACGGACTTACTAAGTTTAGTATGGAAGAAGCACCTTTTAATATGTTTTTTTTAGAATATATATCAAGACCTCCTACTGCTGAAATATTTTTCGAAGACGTACTTATGGCGTTACATTTTTATGGTATGCCAATATTAGCAGAAAATAACAAACCAAGGTTATTGTATTATTTGAAGCGAAGAGGTTATAGACAGTTTTCTATTAACAGGCCTGATAAAGTATACAATAAACTTTCGGTTGCAGAAAGAGAAATAGGTGGGATACCAAACTCATCTGAAGATATTAAACAAGCACATGCTGCAGCTATAGAATCGTATATTGAAGACCACGTAGGTTTAAAAGAAATAGAGTATGGTCAGATGTATTTTCAACGTACGCTCGAAGACTGGGCCAAGTTTAACATAAACAACAGAACAAAGTTTGATGCTACAATAAGTTCTGGTTTAGCTATTATGGCTTGCAACAAAAATAAATATTCACCAGTAGCTGAGGTTGAAAAAGAACCAGTGAATATAAGTTTTAAAAAATATGATAACACAGGTTATACTTCAAAAATAATAAAATAGATGGTTTATACTAATGTTAATAGTTCTTTTCCAAGTCAGGTAGTACCAGACGCAGAGAAAAATACCTACGACTACGGTTATCAAGTAGGTAGAGCTATTGAAAACGAATGGTTTAGAGGTGACAAAGGCCTAGGCGCTGGTGGTCGTTTCGGAAACAACTGGCAAGACTTTCACAGACTTAGACTTTATGCTAGAGGTGAACAGTCTGTAGCTAAGTATAAAGATGAACTTTCTATTAACGGTGATTTATCTTATTTAAACTTAGACTGGAAACCAGTTGCAGTATTATCTAAATTTGTAGATATTGTTGTAAACGGTATGACAGATAAAGGATATAAAATAAAATCATTCGCTACAGATCCATACGCTGTATCACAAAGAACAGAACACGCTAAAGGTATTGCTGAAGATGCTTTTGCTAGAGATTTAATAGTACAAGCTCAACAAAACCTAGGTATAGATGTGTCTAGAACTAATATACCATCAGAGCAACTTCCTCAAAGTAAAGAAGAATTAGAGCTCCACATGCAACTTTCTTACAAACAAGCTATAGAAATAGCCGAGGAAGAATTGATACAAAACGTTTTTGATTATAATAAATATGAAGAAACTAAAAAAAGATTAGCTTACGATTTAACGGTGCTAGGTATAGCAGCTGTAAAAACTGATTTTAATTTAGCAAATGGGATTACAGTTGATTATGTTGATCCAGCTAATTTAGTTTATTCATATACTGAAGATCCAAATTTTGAAGACATATACTATGTAGGTGAGTTAAAATCTATAAGCCTGCAAGAGGTTAAAAAGCTTTTTCCTTATTTAACTGATAGTGATTTAGAAGAAATAGAAAAATATCCTGGTGACGCTAATTATACGCGTAATTACTATGGTCAAGATGATCAATATAATCAAGTGCAAGTTTTATTTTTTGAATATAAAACTTATAATAATCAAGTATTTAAAATAAAAGAAACGGATCAAGGTTTAGAAAAAGCTTTAGAAAAAGACGATTCATTTAGTCCACCTGAAAACGCTGAAAACTATAATAAAGTACACAGAGCTATAGAGGTTTTATATAGCGGAGCTAAGATACTTGGTTACGAAAAAATGTTAAAATGGGAGTTAGCTGAAAACATGACACGGCCATATAGTGATCAAACTAAAGTTCAAATGAACTACAGTATCACAGCTCCGCGTATGTATAAAGGTCGTATAGAGAGTATTGTAAGTAAATGTATTGGTTTTGCTGATATGATACAGCTTACGCATTTAAAAATACAACAAGTGTTAGCTCGCATGGTACCTGATGGTGTTTTTGTGGATGTTGATGGTTTAGCTGAAGTTGATCTTGGTAATGGTACAAGCTATAATCCACAAGAAGCTTTAAATATGTACTTCCAAACTGGTAGTATTGTAGGTAGAAGTTTAACTCAAGATGGTGATTTAAACCAAGGTAAAGTACCTATTCAAGAACTACAAACGTCATCTGGTATAGGAAAAATACAAGCATTAACACAAACGTATCAATATTATTTACAAATGATACGAGATGTTACCGGGTTAAACGAAGCTAGAGATGGTAGTCAGCCTAATAAAGATTCTTTAGTTGGTTTACAAAAGCTTGCTGCCGCGGCATCAAATACAGCTACAAAACATATATTACAATCACTTATGTACTTAACAGTGCGTAACGCTGAAAATATAAGTTTAAAAGCGGCTGATATGATAAACTTTCCGCTTACTAAAAACGCTTTAATGAACAGTATCAGTACATTTAATGTTGATACTTTAAAGCAAATAGAATCTTTGAATATGCACGAGTTTGGTATATTTTTAGAGCTTGAGCCAGAAGAAGAAGATAAACAAAATTTAGAGCGAAACATACAAATCGCCTTACAGAGTGGGGGCGTTGATCTTGAAGATGTAATTGATATTAGAGAAATATCTAATATTAAACTTGCAAATCAAATGCTTAAAATTAAACGTAAGCAAAAACAAGAGCGAGATCAAGCTGTTGCTCAGGCTAACATTAGAGCACAGGCGCAAGCAAACACTGAAACAAACCAACAAGCTGCATTGGCAGAAGTTCAAAAACAACAAGCCTTGACTGAGAGTAAGTTACAGTTAGAACAAGGTAAGTCTCAGTTTGAAATACAACGCATGCAAACAGAAGCCGAAATTAAAAAACAGTTAATGGCTGAAAAGTTTCAATATGATATGAAACTAGCTAAACTTGAAGTTGAAGCTCAAACGCAAAGAGAAAAAGAAATAGAAGATCGTAAAGACGAGCGCGCTAGAATAATTGGTACACAGCAATCAGAAATGATCTCACAGCGTAAAAACGATGAATTACCTAAGAATTTTGAGTCATCAGGATTTGACTCGCTAGGCGGATTTGGACTAGAGCAGTTTGAACCCAGATAAAAATAAAATCCTTTAATTTTATATTATTATATTATGTCAGAAGAAGTAAAACAAGAGGGAGAGTTTAAAATGAAAACACCTTCTAAACCTAAAAATTTAGGTAAAACAAATGAGGTAACTAAAGTAGAAATACCTACTACCGCTAAAGAAACTCAAGGTGAAGTAATGCCTGAAGTTACAAAAGTGGAAATAAAAAAAGAACAAGACGATGCCGTTCAAACACAAGAGACAAATGATAGCAATGTTGTTGTCGAAGAACACAAAGACGGTAGCGACAGCGAAAGAGTGGTTGAAGAAGTACGGACCACCGAAGAAACAATAGAGTCTCCTTTAACTGTAGTTGAAGAAACAGAAGATGAGACTAAAGAAGTTGTACAAGAGCAATCACAACAAACCGTTGTAGAGCAAAAACAACTACCAGAAAATATTGACAAGCTAGTTACTTTTATGGAAGAAACTGGTGGAACTGTAGAAGACTATGTTAGGCTTAATGCAGATTATACCAATGTTGATAGTAAAACTTTAATTAGAGAATACTATAAACAAACTAAACCACACTTAGATTCTGAAGATGTAAGTCTTTTATTAGAAGACTTTGATTATGATGAAGACATAGATGAACCAAAAGATATACGTAAAAAGAAAATTGCGTTCAAAGAGGAGGCTGCAAAAGCTAAAGACTTTCTTGAAGGCTTAAAAGGTAAATACTACGACGAGATCAAGTTGAGACCGGGCGTAACCCAAGAGCAACAAAAAGCATTAGACTTTTTCAACCGATACAATGAAGAACAACAGGCAATTACAAAGACTAGGGATAGTTTTATTGATCGTACTAAAAATTTACTAACTGAAGATTTCAAAGGTTTTGATTTTAACATTGGTGAAAAAAAATTTAGATATGGTCTTAAAAACCCTAAACAAGTTGGTGAAGTGCAATCAAATATTGAAAATTTTGTTAAGACGTTCTTAAACAAAGAAGGAGAGATAGGTGATATGCAGGGATACCACAAGGCTTTGTACGCTGCTAGAAACGCTGATACCATTGCCCAACACTTTTATGAACAAGGGAAAGCTGATGCTGTTAAAGATGTTATGGCTAAATCGAAAAACATTTCGACTGAGCCACGCCAAACAGCTTCTGGTGAAGTATTTGTAAATGGATTAAAAGTTAAAGCAATTAGCGGAGTTGATTCTTCAAAATTGAAAATCAAAAAAGTAACATTAAAAAATTAAAATAATTTATTATGGCATTAGATCCATTATTTGGGAGTATAGTCCCAAGTCAACAACAACAATTGCTAGACACAAACTTTCTGTCTTTTAACGGAGGTACGGGTACTGGTGATTCTGATACATTTGCACAACAGTATCTACCTGAAATTTACGAAGCTGAAGTAGAGCGTTACGGAAACCGTACGCTTTCTGGATTCTTGCGTATGGTAGGAGCTGAAATGCCTATGACTTCTGACCAAGTTATCTGGTCTGAGCAAAACCGTTTACACATTTCTTATGAAGGTTGTACCAACGATCAAACAAATACAATTACTATTCCTGTAGCAGCTGACGTTAAAAACGTTGTATCTCCACAGGCTACAATTGTAGCGCTTGATGGTGCTGGTAACGAACTTAAGGCTGTTGTAACTGCTTCTAACCTTACTACTGGTGCGCTTACTGTAGCTCCTTATGATGCTACTACTACAGCTGCGCTTGCTACTACTGGAGTTAAAATATTCGTTTATGGCTCTGAATATGCTAAAGGTTCTTCTACGCCAAACAACACTTCAGCTACTGCTGCTGATGGATACGTAAGTGTAGATCCTTCTTTCACTCAATTTTCTAACTCACCAGTTATTATCCGTAACAAGTATGTTGTTTCTGGTTCTGACACAGCTCAGATTGGTTGGGTAGAGGTTGCTACTGAAGATGGAACTGGAGGATACCTTTGGTATTTAAAAGCTGAGTCTGAAACTCGTCTACGTTTCGAAGATTATCTTGAAATGAGTGTAGTTGAAGGTGAAAAAGCTGATGATACTCTAGGTGCTGGTTCTGCTTTTGGCGCTGGTTACAAAGGTACAGAAGGTTTATTTGCTGCTATTCAATCTCGTGGTAATGTAGAAACTGGCTTTAACGCTGCTGCTTCACAACTAGGAGAGTTTGATAATATCCTACGTAACTTAGATACTCAAGGTGCTATTGAAGAAAATATGCTTTTCTTGAACCGTGAGACTTCTCTAGGTTTTGATGATATGCTAGCCGCTGTAAACGCTGCTTACTCTGGTGGTACTTCTTACGGTATCTTCGAAAACTCAGAAGATATGGCATTGAATTTAGGTTTTAGCGGTTTCCGCAGAGGTTCTTATGACTTCTACAAAACTGACTGGAAATATCTAAACGATGCTTCTACAAGAGGTGCTATTGAAGACGGATTAATTCCTCCAGGATATGGCGTTAGCGCTATTGACGGAGTATTGATTCCTGCAGGTACATCAACTGTGTACGATCAAATTCTTGGTTCAAACATTCGTCGTCCATTCTTGCACGTACGTTACCGAGCGTCTCAAACTGACGATCGTCGTATGAAGACTTGGTTGACTGGTTCTGTTGGTGGTGCGTTCACTAGCGATCTTGATGCTATGGAAGTAAACTTCCTATCTGAAAGATGTCTATGTGTACAAGGTGCTAACAACTTTGTATTGTTTACTAAGTAATATCACTTTAAAGGTACGGGCGCTTCGGCGCCCTACGCCTTTATTTTTTATCAATTTTATTATATTATATCATGGCAAAAACAAAAGAAGTCCCGACTATAGAACAAGGTTGGGAAATAAAAGATAGAACGTACCTAGTAACTGGAAGGTACAAACCCTTAACACTAAGAATACCATCTAAGCACAGTGCGAAAGTTCCACTGCTTTGGTATGACAGTGAAACAAACACACAAAGAGAATTACGTTACGCTACAAATCAAAATTCACCATTTGTAGACGATCAAAAAGGTGAAGCTACATTAGGCACTATATTGTTTAAAGACGGTGCTTTAGTTGTACCAAAAGAAAAACAAGCGTTACAAAAACTATTATCTTTGTATCACCCAATGAAGGGAAAACGTTATAAAGAGTTTGATTCTGTTGTAGAAGCAACTGACGAACTTGATGTAATGGAACTTCAGATAGACGCATTGAATGCTGCTAGAAGTATGGATGTAGATCAACTAGAAGCTATAATGAGAGTTGAGGTTGGTAGTAAAGTAAATACAATGTCATCAAAAGAATTAAAACGCGATGCACTTATATTTGCTAGACAAAACCCAGTTTTATTTATAGAGCTAGCTAAAGACGATAATGTTCAACTAAGAAACTTTGCGGTTAAAGCTGCTGAAGCTAAAATCATTAAGTTGTCAGATGATCAGCGATCGTTCTCTTGGGCGTCGAATGGTAAGAAGCTTATGACAGTACCGTTTGATGAAAATCCTTACTCTGCTATGGCAGCTTTCTTTAAGACAGATGAAGGCGTAGAAGTTTTCAAATCTATCGAGAAAAAGTTAAAATAACATGTAACAATAGTATAGGGCCCGTTCACTCGGG
>WLWG01001558.1_pt1 | contig 20158 bp, 26 predicted proteins | sample 6712871 | NCBI WGS metagenome assembly WLWG01 (sample SAMN12718693, study PRJNA515312) | sponge metagenome | isolation source: marine sponge | host: Mycale hentscheli | place: New Zealand: South Island, Marlborough, Capsize Point | collected 2003-05-01
CTCGTTAGGAGTATCTTGAAACATAGGCCTTGCCTCGTTAAGTGGTTTAATGTATTTCATATTGTATCTATTATTATACATAAGACAATAGCAAAAATTAAATATGGTGCCATTAGCTTAACTTTTGATATAATGCTGGATATTCTTTTTCAAAATCCTCACCATAAGTATCTTGCCATATTCTAGCAATTTCTCTTTTGTCTTTAATCTTTCGTTGTTTAATAACTTTAGCAACTGCTGGATATTGAGAACTAAAATTCTCACCATAAGTCTTTTTCCACATTGCCTCCAAGTCTTCTTCTAAATGATGTTCATGTCTATGTTTACCATCTGAATCTTTAGTACCATCTTGTGCAGATGATAATTCATTAAGAGATTCTAAAACTTTACTATTCTTTTCAATATATGATAAGAGAGCTGGTGTTTGTTTAATCATAATACCTTTAAAGGTTGGTTTATCAAAATATTGTGGACCTTGCGATGATCTACTTGCATATTTGTTCTTTAGAGAAAAATGATCAGCAAATACTCCACCAGGTAAATTATAAATAATAGTTCCTTTAGGAAGTGTTACATTTGAAAAGTTTCCAATAGTAGCACCCTTAGCATCTTTCTTTAATTCATATTTTCTATCTTCTAATGATTGTGTAAAGCCAGCCTTTGTACCTGAAACCGGTGATGTTCTTAATTCATTAACTGATTCATTAACATCAAACACAATAAAAGATTCACCTGCTGAATTAGGATCTTCTAATTCTTTATACTTAATTCTTGATTTATCTAACAGCTTTTTAGTTTCAGGCCATGAATTAACATATGAGTAAAGAATAATCATATCATCATCTTCTGGATTAACTCCTGCCTTTTTCCATATCTTTTTAGTTGCCTCATCAGCATCAGAAAGATAATCAATTTGAGCATCCATTTTATAAAGATCACTTATAACCTTTTTTCCTTTAGCTTCATACATCATATCTGGATGAAAAGGTTTTTTCTTTTTCTTTTTCTTTCCATCATCAACTTCTCTAATCATTCCGCCATGATCAAACTGAGATTTGTTAATTGTAAAAGTTTTACCGTCTTCTCCTTTAAGTTTAAGAACATATCCATTATTATCTAAAACTTCCACTTGGCCACCCATGTATAAAATCTTAGAACCTTTTTTGATTTTCTTAAAATCTTTAAGGTCTATTTTTTTCATATAGTCCTTAGTGAACTTTTCAAATAATTTAATATATTTCATTATGCCATTTTCTTTATTTCAGCCTTAATATCATTATGAAATTGTTTCATAAAGTCTTTACCTTCTTGTGAATTAACACCATCATCAGTTATCCAATCAATTGCATTACCTAAACCTGAAAAAGGAGTATGATAATTTACATCGGTTGCAGAATCATGTAACTTCTGAAGAGTTTTTAATGGAGTCTTATGATTTACTTTTAAAGCGTACTTCATCATCCCATCATAATCAAAATCATTTGACCACATATCTCCAGGTTTGAATTTCTTAGCTTCATTTACTTCAGCAGATTCACTTAGCTTAATACTTTTAGGATCAATGTTCATTGCAGCCATTTCTTCAGGACCTTTGCCATCATTGTAATCTACCTTTGCAAATCCTCCTCTAGGATCAATTTCTAAAACTGTAAACGATGCAGGAAACCTAGCATGGCGTGCAGTTATAGTCTTTCCATCTTTTAAGGCTAGTGCCATCGCTCTAAAATCACCTTTGTCGGAAAATCCTTCATTTAAATCTAAACTTTTAATATATTTCATAATTCATTTTTTGTTATTATACTATAATCATCCCAGTAACAAAAAATGTACTGAGATGAAATAGCGTTGTTAATTACTTCTTGATCCATCCTCTGAAAAGATCCCAATTTCTAGTTAAGAATACACCGAATGCAATTCCAGCATATATCTTATAACCAAATACCCATAGGCCTATTCCTAGACCTAATGATAATAAAGCAGAGAAACCTTTTGAGTCAATCCAACTTACTACTTTTCCAAATAATTCTTTTGCTTTTTCCATTACTTAATTTATTTATTTTTGTTTAATATAAAATAGTTATTTCCCCTAATGCAGCATCTGTGCCAGCATCTATAATTTGTTTAAAGTTAAAAGGAAATACTGTACCTGCGGTAAATCCGCCTATGATAACATTAACATCATCCATCCCAACAAATTCAATTGTCTTTGGGGTAGCTTGTGCTCCTGTAGAGGTTTTAACTGCTCTAGGATATCTATTATTAGGTGCGGTTACTACTGGATTAGCTATACCTAAAGTTACAACGGTTAATGTACCTGTACCTCCTGTTGTATTTTCTTCAGTTAATGTAATAACATTTCCAACAACATGACCTACACCACCATTTAAAACTCTTACTGAACCTACATCAATACCACCTGTAATATTTTCTTCTGATAAAATTAATGTTAAATCTGACATAAAGGTATGTGTTGCGAATGCAGCTTCTAAGGCAGCTTTAGTTATTGTTACTACTTCTCCTACTTTATAAAGAGTTCCTCCTGCAGCAACAGTAACACTACTAACTGAACCGCCAGTAATATTTACTATAAATGTTCCAGCAGTACCTGCCGTAGTAGTTCCAGCCACAGCTGTGGTTGATCCTGAAACAGGTTGCCCAGTAGCAGTAAGCCTTACGTATGTATATGGATCAGGGTTTTGTTGGTCAAAGTTAAGTCTTAAACTATTTTGATAACTATCAAACTTAGCAGTATTTTTAACTGATGAACCTACTTTCATTATTCCTGCAGCTTCTACTATATTTGCTATACAAGAAAACCCTTGTCCACTTCCGTCAGTTGCACTTTGTACTAATACTTTATCTATACCTAATGAATAACCGCTTCCTGTAACAACCGTATCAAATGTAGATATTGATCCTTTTGCTGGAGTTCTTGATACTTCCCAGCTTCTTTCTTGACTGTTTGTAGCTATACCTAAGTCAGTACCAAATGCCCAATCAGTAGCACCTGCCCCACCTGTTTTTGCTAGTCCGTATGATAAATTCATAATTTAAATATTGTTTTTCTTTATTTATTCAACTAAGCTGAGTTCTTTTTGAACTTGTGTTGAATGTTTACACTTTCCTCTGAATTTGCCGGCTGGGCAATCACAGGAGAACTGTCCATTTCTATTTGTTACAGTATATTTATCGCCTCTTGATCCAGTAATTTGATATTCTTCTTTTTTGATATTTGCATAAGGATTAATAACCTCTACATCATCAAATGATATATGATCCTCAACTGGAATCCACCCTGGGAATAAGTATTTTTGGCCACCTATTGTTGAGAATGCAATTCCCATATGAGTTTCTAATTTAATTTTCTTTTTCATATCTTATTAATATCTAATTCTCTAGTATTCATTGATGCAAACGGTGTGCAATGTAATTTCTCTACTTCACATCGTTGTGCAGGATATTTTACTTGTTCTCGGTTTGCTATCATTTTAGCTTTAGATACAGCATGCTTATCATTTTCAGCATCTATATAAATTGTCATTGTTACAGTATATCTCATATCTTATTTTTTAGTTGTTGGCATTAACCACATTCCATCTTTTAATATAACTTCCATTAATCCAGGTATAGTTCTTAAAAGATTTAAACTCTTAAGAGTATCATGTTTAAACATTTTAGTAACTTCTTCTCTGATTCTTTCTTGAGAAACTACATCTTCTAATTTTCTTAATAAACCTGGCTCTTGCATACATTCCCATAATTCATCATCAAAGGTAAAACCTTTAGTTATGGAAAATCTTAAACCTCTTATCATTCTTAAAGGATCATCCATTAAAGTTTTCATTGGAGGTAATGGAGTTCTAAGGATTCTATTATTTAAATCTGTAACACCATTAAACATATCTATGATATTACCCTTCTCATCTTTACATAGAGCATTAAGAGTAAAATCTCTTCTCATTAAGTCATCTTCTAAAGTTCCTAATTCTAATATAGGTTTTCTTGTTCCAGGTATAACTCCTACTTCTTTCCTAGACATAACAAAGTCAGCAACTAAACCTTCATGCTCATGGCCTTTAGGAAACATTGCTCTTACTGTAAAACAATCTGGTGTTTTTAGGAATATTTTGAATCCTTCAGATTCAAGGATAGATAACATTTTGTTCCAACCTTCTTCTACTGTCATATTAGTATTATCTAATACAAAAGTAAAGTCGATGTCTTTTGTATGAACTCCTAAGATTTCGTCCCTTACACAACCACCGACTTCAAATATTTTATGTTCCATTTTCCGTTATTTAATTATATTATAAATATAATACATTTTCACGGGATTTGAACCATAATTTCACGTTTTTTTAAAAAAGTTATTAACAATTCTGAAACTCCACTTGGACTCCACCTTTCGGTTTGTAGGCGTGAGATTTGACGCCTCGTTGTTCGGTTTTACCTATCCAAGAGCTGAGGGGTAGGGGATTCGAACCCCTGATCACATATCTCCGATTTACTCGCCGTTGCTAGCATTAACTTCCAACCGTTAAGAAATATGCAGCATTACCACTATGCTAACTCCCCATGTTTGATTTATACTGATAAACCTAATCTTTTTCTTTCAGCAATCTTTTCTTCTAAACCAGTACACAGTTCTTTAAATTTATCTTCTGATTCAAATGGTTTAACCGAGTCTGCTTTTAACAGATCACCTTTAAGATTTTTAATCATTAAGCTTTCGCCTGAAAGCTCTACTATAAAATTGCCTACTGTCTTTTTCATATTATGCGTTTATTAGTTGTTTACTTTTTTTCCATGTTTTAATTAATTGTACCGCATGGGACTCAGTACAGCCGAGTTTACTTGAGATAAACTCAGAAAATTCTATATTAAAGTTTTTGTAACTTTTAATATATTGTTCGAAATAAAATTGTATTTTGTTATTCATATAATATAAATATAAACTAATTTATTGGGAATTGAACTATAAATTCTTGTTTTTTTAGTAACCCATTATAGCAGCAAAAACTAAAAGAAGAATACCACCTCCACCTAAAACTTTCCAATACCATTTTTCCACATAATCATTTTCATAAACAATTAAATGAAATAAAAAACTTAATCCTATAATAAATAGGCATGCAAACATTTCCATTAATGTTCCCATTAGTAAGCAATTTTACATTTAACTGGCTCAGCCCCATTTAATACATTAATTAAAGTTTCCTTTAATTCTTCAAAGGTTGGTTTATCTTTAAATTGCATTTGAAATGTTTCACTACCTGCTGTAAATTCCATTCTTCCTGTTGTAGTTGACTTACTTGCTCTACCTAACCAAGGATTTCTTGCTGGTCTAAATATTGTAATTCCGTACCATTGACCTCCTGTTACTTGTACTAATATACCTTCAACAGAGGTGGTACTTTTAATTGGTTTTTCTTTAACAATTTTAATCATTTTTTTATTATTGGTTAAACTTCTAATACTAATTGATTGTCTATATGTACATCAAAAGGTAAATAAGATTCTAATAATTTATTACCATCATCTTTGTATTTCAATACAGCAACTTCTTTAGCTTTAGCTTCTACTTCTATATCTACGGCATGGCCATAGTCATTAATTTTTTCGTATATAAAATCAGCATGTGCTTGTGCTTTGCAACCTGGATCTTCGAATGTTCTTCGGCATGATGAATAATGAAACAAAGGTTTTACATTATGATGATGCCATGTAGTCATTGCCAATTCAAATGCTTCTTGTTCTGATAAGTCACCCGGTTGAAATCTATGATGATGAAAATCAAATGTAATAGGTACTTGTACTTCTGAAAAGATACCATCATATAGATCTTTTACAGAATACATACTTGCTTTATCATCATTCTCTACAACCAATCTGGCTTGAGCCGATTTTGAGAGTCTTTTGTAATTATCCGACCACCTTTGTAATGTAGCCTTCTTATCTCCATAAACACCGTTGCAATGAATATTAATAGGATAATGATTAGATTGTTCTAATCCCATAATATCCATGATCTCTGCCGTTTGATTAAGTTCTTTGATTGTTTTTGTTACAAGTACTGGATTAGGGGATCCTAGTACGTTGAAAGGTCCTGGATGGAAACTGAGGCGTTGTCCATATTTTTTAGAAAGGGTACCAGCACCTTTAAGTAATGTAGATATTTTTTGATAGTCAGGTAAATCTTTAAGCTCATACTCTGACATCCAAGGAAACATGTTTGAGGACATGCGATAAACCTTAAATCCATTTTTTTCATTCCATTTAATAATCTCAACAAGATCTCGAATATTTTGTAATGCAAGATTGCTTACATGAGATAATCCATTAGATTCAAAGGTTGCCTTTCTACACGTTCGATTAACAGTAATAGGTATCTGTCGCAAATTAAGATTAATACAGCAATAACCTAGTTGAGTGTTTGGATTCATATGTTTGTATTTAATTTAAATATAACAAACAATATAGGTTTCTGAAAGTAAATTAATTTAAAATTCAAAAAGTCCTGGTCTTTTGCTATCAGATTTTATAGCCCTTAAATATATCCATGTACATAATATATCATGCTCTTCAAAGAATTCACTAGGATATGATGTACCGCCGGCAAATTTTTGAAATTTAACTTTAGTATTAATCATATTAGCATGAGATTTTTTTGTCCAATACCAAAAACTATTTTCATTCCAAAAACTCTTATGTCTAGGATCTTGGAATGCACCACGGCCATCAGTTGACGGTACTTCAATAAATGCCCATGCCTTATCATCTAATACTCTATACAATTCTTCCATTATGAATTGTTGATCTTCTACTAATTGTAAGATATGCATTGCTTTAACTACACCGACTGAATTATCTTCTAAAGGCCATTTATTTGTTATATCAAAATTTACTGATGATAAATCAATTATTTTAAGATTCTTTTTCTCTGCATCGAGCCTAGCTAATTTTTCTTGCCATTCTATTTGAAGTTTTTTGGTTCCAGTTTGTATTGCTGCATTTCTTTCCAACCATGTATTTTCTCCATGAACTCTGTAAATGTATAAACATTTTTCAATCATATGAAAATCAGTAATCATATAAGTTCTCATAAATAATTCTTGGTCATCTAAAATAGAAAGGTTAGGATTATGACCACCTAATTTTTTATATACATCAGTTCTCCAACATCTGATATGATCTGGGCCAAATCCTATAGTAGAACACGAACCTGCATCTGCTTCAAATGCGCTATTACTCCAATATTTTTTACCTCTCCACTCTACTTCATAAGGTGTAGTCCATCCAAATGCTGTATTAAAAGGAATGCTTTCTTCTTTGCCTACAATAACACAATGGCTAAATACAAAACCAACATTAGGATTTTTAGTAAATGCTTTTGATACTTCTTCTAAACAATTAGGAAGGATTAAGTCATCATGGTCTACTTCAAGTAAAGCATCACCCTTTCCTAATGCGAATGCTTTACTTTTTAGGTATCCTACATTAGTGCTATTATCATGTTTTTCTCTATCTTCATAGATACTTACTCTATTATCATCCCTTATTTCTTTTGATAAGTCTTTAACTTTAGCAGTACCATTTAAATAAAGAACCCATTCCCAATCCGAGTAGGTTTGAATTTTTATACTTTCATATAATTCATGAATGTATTTTAACTTATGAGTTGGTGTAATTATACTTAATTTCATATCTTATTGTTCTAGATCAAAGAAAAACATATGAAATAATCTTGAATCATGTAAATGTTTTCCAAAATACTGAGAAGCTGCATGAATTAATTTAGCATCCCATATAGCAAGACGATTAAATTTATTTCCTATTTTATCAACCTCTTCCCATTTCGTACCATCTAAAAAATCATCATGTACATTACCTATGTATTTAGCTTCTATTTCTTTACCATCTTCTTCTGATATAACACCATGTTCTCCAATGATAGGTTGTTTATCTAACCATTTTAATGATTTATGTCTATAGAACGAGGTTCCTGTTTCAGGTGGGGCATCAGGTGTTAAAAATACCACAGCCGCATGACTTTGGCCATCATAATGATAAACGATAGGATCAGCAGGTGTACAGTGTTGAAATACACCACAGTGTGCATGATGTTCTGACCAATTAGTAATTTTTTTTCCTAATACCTTTTCTAACTTCTCTTTAGTTCCGTCTAAAATAAATTGTACCTGTGTTCTTTTTCCTTTGTGGTATTGGCTATGGTTATAATCAAGAGTTAATGCCATTTTTCTTACTTCATTAGGATAAGTATAAAAATCATCAATGGCAATTAAAGTTGGAACTTTATCATTTACTTTATTAAATTTAGAATTTAATGAAACTCTATGCTTAGATAAATCAATTTCCTTAAAATTAATCCAACTACCATTAAGCATAACTTCTAACATAATTTTAGGTTTGTCAGTCTCAAACTGTAATTGAAAACCACAAGAATTCAAATCACTATTGTTGTAATATTTTGCAACATCAATCCTAGGTATTCTTCCTATAAAAGCTGATTCTAAATCTTTAATTCTTATAAATTCTATTAATTTTTTATCTAATTTTGCTACCCATCCTGTGATTGTAAACTTGTCTTGAGAATGGCTACTAATCTTATCTATATAACCATAAAGTTCTGGGGATAGTGATTTATGTCTGTCTTGCATTATAATTTATTTTATTTTTATATGTAATTTTTTATTTTTGTTTCCCATTTTGTTTCCAATCTATCCAAAATCCTACAGCTACCATTAAGTGTAAAAAGATTGATATACAATATTCATATAAATCATGGTATGTAGCAAAGTGTAAATGTACATGCCCAATTACCCAAAAAGGTATAGCCATTTGCTGACTATACCATATTAAGAAAAACTTAATAAACTTTTTTAAAGATCCCATACTGATTTTCTTTTTCTTTTTGCTAATCTAAGTCTTATTATAAAAAATAATTTCTTAATCATTTATTTTCTGCTTTCCACTCTTCACCAAAATATCCTACCTCTGCCCTGTGTTCATCAGACGGGTCATACTTCCGTGTAACATAATATGCTAAGATAGTTCCTGGCTCTAATGCTTTATATCCGTGATATATTCCTGGAGGTATTTCTAATACTTGTGGATTCTTATCAGAAAGATATTTAAATTCACAACCATCCTTTTCTGTTGCCCACCCTACTTTTAAACTACCTTTAATACAAATCCAGTAATCAGTTTGCTTTTCGTGTTTATGCCAAGCTACAATATGCTCGGTTGAATTTATATATGATACATTAACTTGACCTTCTCCTACTGGAAATACATCCAATAATCGCTGTGCTCTATCATCTTCGTGATAATTCATATTATTTAATTTTATCAATTAATTCTTTTGCTTGTATAATATTATCTTCAATAGAACAATAAGTCCATGACCCATACCTTCCTATAGAATATATTCCTTTTTTATTAAAATCTTTACAAAATGTTTTATAAGTTTTTTCACTCTCTGTTGTTATATGAACATAAGCAGGATTCATAATAATAAATTGATGATCTATTAAATTATGATCTGTTATAATACCCGACTTATTAAGATCTTTTAAAATTTTATCTAATAATACCTTTTCATCTACCTTTTCATTACTCTTTGCACCAACTTCTACATATAAACTTAACTTATCTGTACCTAAAATGTTATTATAAAAACCTATACGATAAAATATTTCATTACCAGGAAAATACCTCCAATGAGTTTTTATATCCGTTCCTTTATCAAAACCTAAATTAAATACTGCTACTTTGTTTGACGATAATTCTGAAGTAGAATTATCTGAAACCATAGGTAATATTTTATTGAATGGCATTGTACTGATTAAAGTATTATAATGAACTTCTCCTTTATCTGTATAAACTATTTTTTTATCAGAGTCAATTTTATTAGCTTTGGAATTTAACCATATTTTATTTTCATCTACTCGTTTTAATATAGATTTAATAAATTCAAAACTACCGTCTACTGGATAAATGAATGTTCCATTATAAGATTCATAATCATTAGGAACCGTTATCTTTTCCATAAGTTCATCAAATTTAATTGGCTTTGGAAAAAATCTACCCATTGCATCTGCATCTAATTTATTAAGATCACATGCATATAATTTTTCATTGTAAGGTATTAAAAATTTTTCAGCAATTGCTTTACCTGATGTAGAATTTACAAATGATTTAAAATTTTTATTGTCTATATCACCTAAGTAATACATATCCCTTAAACATTCTAAAAAATCTTCTTTCGGTAATTGGTGAACATTATACTGAAAAGGAAAATCTATAACAGTACCCTTATAATCTATATCTGTTATTTTTTTAACTGTTACAACTTCACATGCCATTTCTGACATCATATACTTTTTTATTTCATCATTCCTAAAATGAAAGAAATGTCCGCTGTAATCCCAAACAAAACCATTTCTTTTGGTAGTTTTACAATATCCACCTAATTCACTATCACCTTCAAGAATTAAGTAATCAGAATCTTTACCTAAGAATGCAGCAGTTGATAATCCAGTAATACCACCTCCTATGATTAATTTATCTACTTTATGCATTTTCCTTTTCTAAACGTTTTTCTAAATCTTTAAAATGTTTTAAATTTTTCTTAAAGTGTTTTAAGCTATGGCTAAATTCTTTACTTAATTCTTTGCTATCCAATATTTCCATTATTAAAGCCTTACCTTCTTCTACACGATTTGTCCAATAGCATGCAACCGAAAGCCAATCATTAATATGATAACCATAACATGTTTTTACAACAAATAAATTATATTTGTTTTCCATTTCTTCTAAATTACATTGTGATGCTTTCTTTAAGTATTGATAACCAATATCAAATTTCTTTTGTTGGCAACAATATTCACCAAACAAATAATATGCTTCTGCACGATCTGAATGAATTTCTATTGCTTTATCCATATAACTTTTGATTTCATTAAATTTATTTTCATGACCATTTAATCTCATTAAAAGCTGACCTACCCTCATCGTTGCTTCATACTGCTCTTCTATCCAGGTATCTTTAAATCTTAAAAATAATCTATACCATTGTAATGCTTTGTCAGTACATCCATCTTTATTATCATACCCACCATAATCCATATAACTTTGACCAGCATAAAATGCAGATCTAGTTAATAAACCATCAGGATCATCAGTTAGACAATCCCAAAATTGTTTTGTTAATCTTTCACCATCATACCAGTACTTTCTAGGATCAAAGGCACGAGAACCAATACCATCACAATTACAATAACCTCTCGTACTAAGATCACCTTGAGACATATGTTCTTTATTTGATTTAACAATGGTATGGGCAGTTCCTAGAAATCTCCATACTAAATCATTTTTATAAATCACCGTGGCTTTCCAAGAAGAACGACCTCTATGCATAGTCATTAAATAAAAATCATGCCCTGCATCTGAATGAGTAAAATAAAAATCTTCAGAAACACGATCATCTGCATCTAAGTGTAAAAGATATTCACATTTATCTTTTACATAAGATAACATTTTTGTTTTATTAATTGCATAACCATCCCAAGGATCCACATGCCAAGAACCTGGTAATCCTGTTTCTTTAAAGAAATTCCTAACAACATCAAATGTACCATCAGTAGAACCATTATCTGCTATTACAAAATAATCACAATGCTTTGCAGCATGTTCCAATGTAATGCCAATACAGTGCTCTTCATTTTTACACATAGTAGCAAATGCTAATGTTGGTCTATCTTTTACATCACTAACTTTTTTAGTTCCAGTAAATATAACTTTAGTAACTTCTTTTCTTTTCTTTTTAGAAAGTTTATCCCATTCTTCAATGTTTATAGTTTTACTCATGTTTTAAAATTTTTTTATAGTATATTTATTTAGCTCCTATTATCTCATCAATTATGCCATACTTAAGAGCTTCTTCGGAATTCATCCAAAAATCTCTGGTTGCATCCTTTGCTACTTTTTCTGGTTTTTTACCACAATATTTTCCTAACAGAACAAAAAGTTCTTTATTAACCTTTTTCCATTCAGTCCAATCTATTTCAGCATCTTGTATGTTTCCACTAAAACCACCTGATGATTGATGTAACATTGTTGTTGAATGTTTTAGTGAACTTCTTTTTCCTTTTGTTCCTGCCCCTAACAAAACAGATCCCATAGATGCAGCCATTCCAGTATTTACTGTTCTGATATCTGATTTAATATAATCCATAACATCTACCATAGAGAGTCCTGATTTAACAGAACCTCCTGGAGAATCAATATGCATTGTGATATCTTTTTTCTCTACACTATCCAAGAACATTAATTGAGCCTGAACAATTGTTGACATTCCATCATTAACTGGCCCTGCAACCCAAAGTAATCTATCCATCATTAATCTTGAAAATATATCAATTTGAGTAGCTCTCATTTCTCTCTCCTCTAAAATATAAGGAGTCATTGAGTTTTCAATTTGCTTTTCATAATAATTTAGTTTAGATGAACTAACATTATGATCACTCATTGCATATTTTTGAAATTCTTTTCCGTAATTCATTTGCTTTTAAAGTATTTAATTATTATATGTGCTGATTTATAATTTGTAGCTAAAGGTATTCTATGAACATCGCATAATCTCATTAACATTGCAATATCAACATCATGAGGATGTTTATCTAGTGGATCTCTAAAAAATATAACTGCATCCATTTCACCACGAGTAACCATTGCGCCAATCTCTGCATCTCCACCTAAAGGTCCACTGTTTAAACACTCAACCTTTAAGCCAGCATTTTCAATCATACCTCCTGTTGTTCCTGTTGCTACTAACTCTACATCTTTTCTTTTAAAAAAATCTAATCTTTTCATAACGAAAGCAACCATATCTGCTTTCTTTCCATCGTGTGCTATTAAAGCTATTCTCATATATTTGTTATGTCGATTATTAATTCGCCTTTAGTACCTTTAACATTAATTGTACCACCTTCTTTTAATTCTCCTTTAAGAATGTATTCTGATATTTTATTTTCAATCATTCTTTCAATTGTTCTACGCAATGGTCTTGCTCCATATTTAGGATCATAGCCTTGATTTAAGATTAAGGTTTTGGCTCCTTTAGTTATTTTAAAATTATAACCTCCTACTTCTTCTAAATTAATTGCAAGTTCTTTACATTCTTTAGTTAAAATATCCATTACATTATCTTCTGTTAATCTATTGAATACTACGATCTCATCAATTCTATTTAAAAATTCTGGTGAGAATTTATTTTTTAAAGCTTTTCTTAAAATAGTTTTTTCTTCCTCAGCTTGATTAACCATTTTAGTAGAACTTTCAAATCCTATTCCTTGACCAAAATCTTGTAATTTTCTAGATCCTGTATTAGAAGTAAGTATTATTAAACAATTTCTAAAATCAACAGTCCTTCCTAAAGAATCAGTTAACTGCCCATCATCTAACATTTGTAGAAGTACATTAAAGACTTCTGGATGAGCTTTCTCTATCTCATCAAATAATATAACAGAATGCGGTTTTCTCTTTACCTGCTCTGTTAAAAATCCACCGCCTTCAAATCCTACATAACCAGGAGGAGCTCCGATTAATTTAGAAATAGAATGAGGTTCCATATATTCAGACATATCAACTCTAATTAGCGAATCTTCACTATTAAAAAGATATTCTGTTAATTCTTTTGCTAATTGAGTTTTACCAACTCCGGTAGGTCCTAAGAAAATAAAGTTACCCATTGTACGGTTTCTTTTTCTAATACCTACTCGGTTTCTTTGAACAGTTACTGCAATTTTATCTACAGCTTCATCTTGTCCTATAACTTTAGAAGATAAATGCTTATTAAGACCTAATAGATTTTTATTTTCTTTATCCGATATTTTTTCTATTGGAACTCCAGTAGATTTAGATACAACCTTTAATACATCATCTTCAGTTATTTCTAATTGATTAACCGCCATTTGCTCTTTCCATATTGCAAGATCTTGTTTAATTCTTTCCTTAAGTGTTAAAGCTGCATCTCTTTCTTTAGCAGCTACTTCATAGAGTTGTCGTGATACTGCCTTTCTTTTGGCATTTTCTTTTTGAACTAACTTTTCCTCTAATGCTTTAATTTTCTGAGGAACTTTCATATTAGTTAAATGCTTATAAGATCCTACCTCATCTAAAATATCAACTGCTTTATCTGGGAAATACCTATCCATAACATAACGATCTGCTAACTTAACAATAAGATTAATAATACTATCATCATATGAAACACTATGATGTTCTTCGTACTTATGTCTTATATTAGAAAGGATTTCAATTGTTTGTTCTAATGTTGGTGGTTCAACTGTTACCTTTTGAAATCTTCTATCTAATGCGCCATCTCCTTCAATGTTTTCTCTAAATTCATCAAATGTTGTTGCTCCTATACACCTAATCTCCCCTCTTGCTAAAGCCGGCTTAATAATATTAGATGCATCTAAAGATCCCGTAGAACCACCAGCACCTACAAGAGTATGTAATTCATCGATAAAAACAATAATATGTGGATTAAGAATTAATTCATCTACTATAGATTTCATTCTTTCTTCAAATTGACCACGGTATTTAGTTCCTGCAACGATTGTTGATAATTCTAAGGTATAGATAACTTTACCTTGTAATGATACAGGAACATTTCCTTCTACCATTTTTAATGCTAAACCTTCAACTATTGCAGTTTTACCTACGCCAGGTTCTCCAACTAAAACAGGATTGTTTTTTCTACGCCTCCCTAGGATTTGTATAACTCTAAGAATTTCATCAGTTCTTCCAATCACTGGATCTAATTTACCCTCAACTGCACGCTTACTTAAATTAGTACCATAAGTATCTAGAACTAAAGTTTGTTTTTTAAATCTAGGTTTACTTCTTTTTTCTTGTTCTTCTTCTGGATAAATTTCTCCCATAGTTTTATTTGTATAGTTTAATTATAACAAAAAATAACCAGTTCTGAAAGTGGTTATTAATGTATATTAATTATACTGCGAAATAAAAAATGGTTTAAGTTAAGATTTAATAGAAATACTTAATTCAGAAGTTCCTTTAATTAAGCGGTGAATTAAGCCTGTAGGAATGTAAATAATTTTACCAGGTTCTATTGATTGAGGTAATTCATTATCAAATTGAAATGACCAATCATTTTCATTTAGAGATTCAATATAACGATCTTCATCATCAGCATGCCATTTATATAAATGTTCTGATGCGGATTTATCAAAGTGTCTTAATACTGTATCTGATGAATAAACTTCTTCAGTAAAAGGTTTAGTCAAATCATCCATTTGTTCTATAACCTTTTCATTAGCGTGTTTTCCACATTTACAAGATTTACATGCCATTAGTCTGCAAATGGTTGGTTCTCATAATCATCAGCGTCAAATGCAATAGTCTTAGCAGGAACTTGAGTAGCTACATCTTCTTTTAAAGATTTTTGAAAATCCTCAGAATCAGGAATAAGATCTTCGGCACCTAATGCTTTAGCTCTCTTTGCAATAAACTTAGCAGCCCTTGCTTGGTCCTTTGCTCTACCATAAGCCATGATAGCATTTTTAAGATCTTCTAAGTTAGCAATAGGAAAACTTCCATCCGATAAAGCAAAACCTTTTTTTGCCATTTCTTTTCTTTGTTCTGTGTCATAGTTTTCAGAAACAAATTCACCGTATGTTTTAAAATTTTCCATAATGGATTCTTTCATTAATTCTACACCGTTACCATTTCTAAATGAATAAACTGAAACAATCTTAAAATCTCCTTTAACAGATTTACCAGTATCTTGTTTATAATATTTAGGATATCTTGCTTTAAAGAAAAGGTTTGGTTCGAGTTCTCCAAAGAAATGAGTTAATTTACCTACACCAATCTTTTTATATTTAGGATAAATTTTCTTTACATCCTTTTCGGTTTCAGCACTGTTTACTTTTGTATCATATGACTTAACAAACTTAGCTTCATTAACTACTGATTCTTCAACAGATTCAAACTTTTTAATATTTTTCATTACCTTTCTAATATCCGTATCACCTATCTTTGCATATACTGCATTAGGAAATGAATTACCAATTGCAGCATTATAAACTTCACCATTAGGTCTTACTGTATAACTACCACCATCATATTTTTCACCATCCATTGATATTTCAAAACCTGCACCACGGCCTGCATCATATTCCATATCATGGACTGCTGTTTTAGATTTATCCATTTTTGCAATTGCTTTTGCTATTAATTCAGCAACATCTTTTACTTGATCTTCAGAAAAACTAAACTTAGCTTCATTAACCTTACTTTCATTAGCCATATTGTATTCAATATCCTCGATAAAATCATCTTCACTAAAATTACCATACTCATCAAAGAACTTTTTAGCATTTCTTTTTGCCATTCTTTCTAATGACTTAACATAATCTTTAGCATAACTTAGTGGTACACTACCTGCCTTTATAGCTTTCATTAATCCTGCATCCATTATTCTTGCAACATCATTCCATCCTTTAGTTCCTCTCCATGTAGATTTTAATAAATCAATAGCTTCATCTAAAGATTCAGCTTTCATTTTTTGTTGCTTACTCATTTCTTTAGCTTGAGCCTTAAGTTCTTTATATTCAGCTTTTAATTTAGTATTAGCACCTTTAACAAATCTATCTAATCCCCAATTAAATGCAGCAGTGAATAACATATTGAAAGGTAAAGCTCCAAACTTTTTACCATAAGTAGAATATTTTAACCAATCTAAAAAGCCTTGTGCCATTTCTTTAGATAATTTGATACCTTCTACTTCCGATGCATTTCCTTTTACAACATCTTTAAGTAATCTATCAGCAGCAGCTCTTCTTTCTAGGATAGAACCTACGGCTTCATCTATTCTTTTTAAATTTTTCATTACCTTTTTTATTTTATTATTTATTTACCAAGGATTAGTACTCTTTAATCCTAATTGCTTTCCAAATAGACTTGGTCCATAACATGCCCAAAATCCAGCTTTATTTGGATCCATCTTTTTCTTTTGATCACATTGGTGTCTTGCCCAAAAACTAGCAGCTCTTCCTGGATCATCATTCTTAACAGCTAATTTAGGATCTCCCCATTCAATCTTCTTTGCAACAATCTTTCCTGTTTCTTTATCAGTTCTTCCACTATTACGATAAACAATAAACTTTCTATTACCGCCTCTTTCTGGTGAATCAAGTTTAACTTTTTTAGTTCTACCTGATTTACGATCTTTATAAATAGCTTCTTTACCAACCTCAAGGTTCTTAGCCATAAATCCGCTTTTACCTTTTAATACTAGATTTCCTTTGTCCCAATATTGTTTAGCTTCTTCAAATAATTTACTATGAGCATCAGATCCTAAACGAAAAACGCTATCATCTAAACCTATACCATTATCTACATGATACTTAAGTTCTTCAGATACATTTTTAAAATCTTTAAAGCCTTTTATAAATTTCATTACTTAGGTAAACCTGTTGTTTTTAATTTCTTATCTTCACCTTTCTTAATTACTTCTTTAGCAATATCAGCATCAGCTCCAAATTTTCCTTTAGGTCCATTCTTTTTAGGATCATCTAATGGTCTGCCCCAAGTTCCTGGGGCTTTAGTTAAAAATGAATTAACTCTAGCATAACCCCACTGCTCTTGACCAGCACCAGGTCTATGTCCACTTTTCCATGCAGCCATACCTCTTCTCATTACTAATCTTAATAAAGGTAATGATACACCAGTTTGAGATGCTTTCTTTTTAAGTCCAGTTTCAATTCCCTTTCCTTTTATAGGGCCACGATCTCCGCCTGCCTTTTCATCTAACGATTCTCCTAAACCTTCAGAGTAAAGTTCCTTTAACCAATTATCTAAATCTTTATTAGGTTTAACTTTATCGCTAAATTCTTTATAAAATCTTTTCTTAAAATCAGCAAAGTTTTTAGCTTCTTCCATCATAATATGTAATTCACTCATTACACTTTCATTAGTAACCATTTCTTCTAAAGCTTCATCAGCATATAAATCATCAAATGCTTTTGTGTGTTTAGATTTCTTTAAAAGTTTTTTACCTTTAGTATCACCAGGCATTTCTTTATAAGCATCTGGATCATCATCAGACATCTTAGATTGTTTTGCCATTTGATCTACTTTATCACGAGCAGTTGCTGTAGATATACCTTTATAATACCCATCACCTTCAATTTTATCTTCAAAGGATTCTTTCTCCTTTTTCTTTTCTAATAAAAATTCTGTATATTTTTTAATAAATTCCATTAGTCCATTCTATGTTTTTCAATTCTAGCATCAATCTTTGCTTTCTTAGCTTTTAACTTAGCATATTCTTTTTCTTGCTTCATCATAATAGAACCATACTTATCTGCCATTTCACCACCTTCAGGTTCAGCCTCTTGTTCCATGTCTCTAAATGTTTGAGCCATTTCTTCAGCATAATCTTTAATATCCTGTTCTATATTTGTTTGATCATCTAAAAGATCCATATACTTATCAAAGCTTAACCTACGTGATTTTGCTTTAGCTGGTTTAAATTTAGGCAATTCTCTTCGAGTTGCTCTAAATGCCATTAATACTGGATCATTCATATCAGTAGCTTCATTAACTTCTAATATATCAGTAGAGTCAAATTCGTTATCTTTTAACTTTTTTAATAACTCTTTGTCATTCTTTGCATCAAAATCATAATCAGCTTCTCCGCTAACGACTACATAGTATCCTTTTCCTTTTTTATAAATCTCAGCATTAGAACCTTGACCGTCAGAAGTAGATCCGATATGATTTTTTGAATTATATGTTCCTTCAGTAACTGATTCTTTAACTAGGTCTGAAAGATACATACCGTTTTGTTTACCTGTCTTATTGTCTTTTAACTTGGCCTTTCTACCAGAAATACTAATTACTTTAAAGGTTTGTGATGAATCTTCTCCTGGAAATTTTCTATAAACAATATCTCCAACTTTAATTTCATTTTCATTAACCGATTCTTTAATACTATCTACATATTTGGTTGCAGCTTTCATTGCATCATCAATGTTATCAAATTTACTTTTACCAGGAATTGGTCTTCCGCTTTTTGAACTAAGAATTTGAATATAGCCATCATAATTAGAACCACCGTCTTTGTGAATAGTATCTATCATAGCTCCATCGCCATAAGTATTTCTTTTTCTTAATACTGCAATTTTGCTACCACCACCAAATAGAGAGCTCATCGTAATTTCATACTTTCTATTTAATTTAAACTTATCAAAAGTATCAGTTAGTTGTTTAATATAAAATGAATCTTTAGCTTCATTAACATCTTCATCTACAGGAACACAGTTATTAACTCTTTTACCACTTTTAGAAGATATCTTTGTTTTAGGAGATCCTATTTTATAACCATCCCAACAAGGACCTGACTTTTCACATAAAGATTTTTTAAATTCCGAATATCCATTTATATGTTTCATAATTACCAAGAGTAATTTTTATCCTTTACTTTTTTAGAAAAATCTTGAATTCTTTTAGCATAGTTTTTTATTTCACCATGATAATAAGTATCTTTTCTTCCTTCTTCTTCAGCATCTTTTACTTGTCTTTCGTAACTCTTATATCTTTCGTAATCATCTAACATGGTTCTGATAGCATTTGCACCATCTTTAATTGATACAGTTCTGCCTCTAGCATTTTGACCGATAACAAAGTTTCCATATTGATCCATTTCGCCTTTGTTTAGAGCATCAGAGATATGAGTGTTTAATAATTCAATTGAATCTTTAACTGCTTGATCAATATCAGTCATTGCTGCTTTATCTTGTAAGATAGCAGTATACCTTTTTTGATTTTCGTCTTTAATTTGCTTAGCAGTTTTCAGAGCAGTTGCACCCATTTTAGAAATTGCACGCTGTGATTTTAATCCACTTACATCGTACTTGTCTCTTAAACTATTTAAATCTAAAACATAAACACGAGTTGCAGAATCAATAAGATTCCTTCTTGTTACTTTAGCCGCAGGTCTACCTTCCCATCCATTATATAAAGAATTAGTTTCGTATTCTTTTGCAAGAACTCCATATCTTTCTTCAGTTCCTTTTCTATGACGGCTATAAGTTTGCCCTCT
>WLWG01001563.1_pt1 | contig 20119 bp, 14 predicted proteins | sample 6712871 | NCBI WGS metagenome assembly WLWG01 (sample SAMN12718693, study PRJNA515312) | sponge metagenome | isolation source: marine sponge | host: Mycale hentscheli | place: New Zealand: South Island, Marlborough, Capsize Point | collected 2003-05-01
AGAACCCTCGCCTGGTTGAGACCCCTCGCCTGGTTGAGAACCCTCGCCTGATTGAGAACCCTCGCCTGATTGAGAACCCTCGCCTGGTTGAGAACCCTCGCCTGATTGAGAACCCTCGCCTGGTTCAGAACCCTCGCCTGGTTGAGAACCCTCGCCTGGTTGAGAACACTCGCCTGGTTGGTCTTTTTTCTCTACACGAGACGAATCACCTCCCTTGTCATTGCCGTCAGCTGACTCCCTGCGTTTATGCTCAAGAATTCGCTCGATTGCCTCCCCATCGTCTACGCCATCAGCAGACAGAGGATCTGCTTCCATTCCATCTCGATTACCCTTGGCATCGTTCTGCGACTGGCCCCGAACCCCTTCGTCTTCATTCTTTTCACCTCGTGACTTCTCACTGCCGCTATCTTGTTGCCGAGCCCCCGATTCATTCTGGCCAGACCCACTTTCTGTCGATTGTGTTTCCTGAGTTTTATCAGTTCGATTTACATTCGACTCACCTTCATTACCAGTGGCTTGCGGTTCACCATTTGAACCACCATTGTTTTCTTCAGCCGACATGCCACTTTGCTGACCCTGTCCCTCTTGCTCACCAGCACTTCCGCTCGCACTCTGATCCTTCTCCTCCGCAATATCATTGCTCATTGTTTCACTAGTCTGCTGTTGAGCCTGACTGTCCTCATCTGAGTTTTGCTTCTCCGGAGTGCCTTGGGACGGCTTCTCTTCTGAAGAAGTCTTCCCATTCGAGCCACCCGTTACATCACGGGACGGATTCTTATCTGATGGTGGTTCGGGCTTTCTATCTGGCCACAATTCTTCTGGTTCCTTCGGCGCGGGGCTTTGTTCATCAATTATGAGTCGCCGCCAAGTCGTCGCTGTACTGTTTGGCTCCGGCTTTCGGTTGTCATAGACCACCGCTCTGTACTCAATTACCTTCGCACCAGGAGCGTCCTGAGCGGGCACAATACGAGTACTGACCCGAACTTCACCATCTCCATTCATCCGATTTCCTGTGGCACCTGGCTGCCATAGAACTTTATCCTGAATGAGACCAGACCCTTCAGGGCGAGTCTCAACAGCAACCTTGGAAAGTGCATAGTCGGGATCAATCGCCCGTACTCGAATCCTCATTGCAGCGAGAGAAGGCATTCGCTCTGAATCTGCCTCTGGAAGTTCAATGGCGACTTCCGGGGCTAGATCCGGGAGAACCTCTATGCGGTGGGTGAGCGTTTCATCAATTACAGGAGCACGTTGCGAACTGTTTTCAGAACGAGAGCGAAAACGTAGTTGGTATGTGGAATGTTCAGCCGACGTGCGGTCTGCCGCCAACCGTAACCGAAGAACCCCTGTAGCGGCATGCTGATTTGCACTCGTTACAACCAACCGCAAATCATCAGGACGTTTGGTATTGAGGAAGTTGATCCAGGCTGCATCAAGCGGCTGATTCGACTCAACTTCGAGTTGCGCTTCAGTACCCTCGATTGCTCGAAGATCACCCTGCCACTCAACAATCTGATCAGGCTGGCCGGTATATTCTGGAAAAACATATCGCACTTTTTTTACTAGGAGTGAGGGAGCATCAACTACTCTTACATCAAAAGGCTCTGCCCGTGCATCACCAGCTTCAAGTGTCACTCGTACTGACCGGGCAAGCCCAATACCACTCGAAGGGAGCCTTACCCAATGCAACTCACTGTCTGGCTGTTTCCGAAGATTTGCCTTCCATGGCTTCACCTCAGGATCACGTTTCCCATTTTCGAGTAATGAAGATACGGTCACAAAAGGGATCTCATCGTCCCTCAAGTAGCTTATCTCTGCCGACACAACTATTTGCCGACCTCGAATGAGTTCAACATTGCCTTTGTGCCACTGAAGGTGCTGTCTGTCATCGAACATGTAGTTGCCAGGGGGTAAGGTGTTCGGGGCATTCTCTTCACCAGAAACCGTAGCCCAATAACACTCAATGTCCTGAACAAAAACACGAGAAGGCGCCGCCCAACCAGACCAAGGGGCAAAGAGTCTTGCCGCTGTGATGAATGGATTCTTCGGAGAGAGCAACGCGTAAAGCGTACCTGCAAAAACAAGACACGCGAGGATGGTTGCTAGAGAAATGAGATGCTGTTGGTCAATGACTGCATCTGCCGGGATGGCTGTCATCTGACTCGCTGCTCTTTTATCGAGCGACCGTGTTATGAGATCTTTGTGTGGGTCAGTTCCATCCGGATTTACAAGAACCGCATTGACTAAGTCATTATGAAGCTCTGGGAACTCAAGCTCGATTGATCTCGCCGCGTATAGAACATTCACTCGATATCGGAGAATTGGCACAAGTGATTTCAACGTGAGCAATCCAGCCCCAAAAAGACCGACAAATAGCCACGTCCAGCGAAGCCAGGCAGGCATTCCGCCGGTTATCAACCAATGTTCGAAAATAACACCGAAGAGTAACCAACCAAATCCTGCAATAGTCGCCGTCAGAAAAAAAGTTGCAACCGCCACACTTTTGTAATTTGAACTCGTTTCAGCAAGCCGTTTATCAAGATATTTCGCGGCCCGCGAACGGTTCGCCCCCTGCCAATCATGCAGTACTAACTCAGAGTCAGTTTGGTTGCCTGCTATTGCCATGGGATGTCTCACTTTGCTTCAAACACCGTCAACTCCGTAAAGGAGCGGGCATATCCGGGGGCCCAAATCCACCTGCCTTTTGACTCGTCTATTTCTTGCCACAGGCATGGAACACGTTGACGTCACTAGAATAACTCTCCTATTGTACGACTCACAGCTGAAAAAAACCGCTTATTGTAGAATTGGGCCTAATTTCAAGATGCTTCCTGATGCAGAGAGTTTTCGACGACTGGTTGACGGAAGGACCACTGGTCTGGTTGCTACCCTTGGTCGGACTGGTCTCTCTGCAATTGAACTTCCGTATGCGGCTCTCGTTCGATTGCGGAATTATGGCTATGACCATGACCTTGTCACCGTGAATCATGCATCCGTGCCTGTTATTTCTGTCGGAAATCTCACCCTTGGTGGAACTGGCAAAACACCACTTGTTGCATGGCTGGCGCAATGGTTCGCGCAACACAACAAAAAACCTGCCATCATCAGTCGTGGCTACAAAGCCGAAAAGGGACAACTCAGTGACGAAGCAGCAGAATTAAAAATTCTCTTACCAACTGTTCCTCACTTTGCAAATAAGCGAAGAACTATTGCAGCAGAGGATGCCGTTGCAAAAGGTTCGGATGTCTTGCTTCTCGATGACGGATTCCAGCATCGACAAATCAAACGTGATATTAATTTAGTCACAATTGATGCAACTGATCCGTTCGGTTGTAATCGCCTTTTCCCCCGTGGGCTTCTTCGCGAACCACTTGGAGGATTGAGCCGAGCAGACGCTTTGATTCTGACACGGACAGACCAGGTCTCAACGAAGACAATAAATGAAATTCGAGAACGATGCTTTCAGTTTGTGGGATCACCGAATAAACCATGGATTGAAACAGAACACAAACCGTTAAATCTTCGGTTTATTGACGGAACCGTACAGCCTCTAAAAACACTTCAACACAATCGCACACTAGCATTATCAGCAATTGGGAACCCGGCCGCTTTTCATACCACTCTGAAGACACTCGGACAGGAACCGGTTGCCACCCTCACCTTCCCTGATCATCACACGTACACCACCGATGACATTCACCACATTTCAGAAGAGGCTGAAGCTGTGGGTGCTGAAATCGTCGTGACAACACTGAAGGATCTCGTCAAACTTCCTGAAGCAGGCTTTCACGATAGACCGCTTTGCGCACTCGAGATCGGCATACATTTTCAGTCGGGACTTCAGGACCTTGAAACTCTTCTGGAGAAGATTCCGTAACAGCCCGGAAGAAAGTGTCGCAACGCATTTTCTGCGAGGAACTACTTTTTCTTTTTCTCATTGTGGAGAGTATGACGACGAAGTCGTGAAGAATACTTCTTCAGATGAAGTTTTTCTCCGCCGGACTTACGACGCAACGTATAGTTCACGTCACCGGTCTCTTCACACACAAGGTGAATCACTTCCAGCTTTTTTTTACTCTTGGCCATTCAATCAGATCTCAAAAAGGGCAAACAACGGCGACACTCCGCAAGAGAGTCTCGCCCAAGCCTCTTAAAATAGAGGCTTCGTAACGCCTTCGCAAGCGGTGGCCGTCGTACCCGGGTTGAAAAAGGTCACATCTGACTAATCCTATGGAGCCTCTGCCACGTCACGGTCGATGTTTAAAAAGACTGTTTCTTACTAAAAACATGGCACTTCTCCTCCAAGAGGCGTACCATCCACCGATCAGCACTCTCCCAAGACATAGGTCTGGCACCATCAAACGTAATGGCGAGCACAAAACCACCCTACGAAGAAGATCCGTTGAAAAAGCATCGCATGGATTCTGCAACTGCGGGGAATCATCGTGAAGAAACCGGGTGGGCGGAAAAAGTCACTGCAAGCAATAGTGTTCGGTCTGTCTACCTCAGCCTTACGACACATCTCATCATTGCAATTATTCTAACGCTCTGGGCCATATCCCCTGAGAGTCAGTCGACTCGCTTATCCCCGGTCATCATTGATTTCGGCACTGAGCCAGAGAAGGAATGGGGAGAGACCAACGGCGACGATAACATTGCGACCCTACTTACAGAGGCGGATGAAAAAGATGATCCTCTTGAAATGTCAGAAGAACGCTCTGATTCAAGTGAGGAAGAAGTCACGGCTCCTGATGAAAACCAGACGAATCAACAGATGCAAACAGCCGACCCTGATAAGGAAATGGTTCCTGACAGTCCTGTTTTCGAAAAAATCGCTACGAAACCAAAGCCCACCCCCCAACAAGTGAAGCCCAAGGAACAACCGGATAACAAAAAGAACGACATGCAGAGGGGTGGCGGCACCATGGCAACTGCTTCAAGTGCGGATGCCAAAGTCGCTCTATCACAACGTTCGGGGGCCGCACGAGGAGAAACAGTACGTGCTCGTGGTGGTTCACCAGCGAGTGAGGCCGCAATTGAACGTGGACTTTTGTGGCTTGCACGGCATCAAGCAGCAAATGGTGCCTGGTCGTTTGAGCATCCTCACTGTATCGATCCCTTCGGACGGCCTTCGCAACAGTGTCTCTGTCGAACCAAGGGGTATATAGAAGGTCATACCAAAGCAAGCACATCTATCGCTCTCCTACCGTTCCTTGGGGCTGGAAATACACATTTGGATGGCCCCTACAAAGAAGTTGTGTACCGAGGACTTGAGCAACTTAAGACAATACTCGACATCGAACTAAAAGAACTTCATCCTGACAGTCCTGACTTTGTCTCCACTTTCTCTGGAGATCTTTATGGGTATGGGCTTACAACCCTCGTCATGGCTGAAGCCTTTGGCATGACTGGTGACCCCGACCTTGAACGCTACGTGAACGCATTGACTGTGTTTCTTGCACGACACCAACACCCACTTGGCGGGTGGCGTTACGAACTCGGTCAGCCAGGAGATATCACGGTCACCGGATGGCAGGTAGTCGCCCTCAAGAGCAGCCAACTCGCCGGGGCGGCAGTTCATTCTGATATCTTTCGTCAAGCAGATAAATTTCTTGATAGCCTCACACCACCTACCCCCCTGAGTCGTCCGGGGCGGGCTCAAGTTGTTGCGAACAAGATCGGCGGTATGAACCGTGATCCAACGCGTTATCATTACCTCGCTTCGTTTGCAAACTCTACAACTCGGGAACCTGGAGAATGTACGACTGCAGTCGGCCTACTCTGCCGACTCTATACAGGGTGGAACAGTAATGACCCAAGACTTCTCCAAGGGGTCAACCAACTCCTCAAATCAAATACACATCCTGCACTGCTGCTCTATAGAAACTTTTACCTCGCACAAATTTTGCTTCATATCGACCATCCTGCATGGGAGCAATGGAACCGGCGAAATCGAGACTATCTTGTACGAATGCAGGTCACTGAAACAACGAGAATGAATCAACGCAATCCCGCGTTTGGTAGTCCTCCCTGTGAAATTGGCAGTTGGTACCTAACCAACCCTATTGGCACTACTAAGAACGCTATTCGTGACCGCCACCTTGCCCCCGCAGGTAGACTCGCTCACACGGCACTTGCCATTCTTACGCTGGAGGTCTATTACCGATTACTGCCGATTTACAAACCGGTAGCAATTGAATAACCATACCCAAAGCCAAAAACTTCATGCGATTACAAACATTTTTTTGGCTCGCTGCTGCTCTAGCAGTCGCCTTCTCTGCCATTAACTGGCTAGGACTTGCCGGCTGGCTGGCTACGCTCGTGATATTTGGCAGCCTTGCCATGCATATCGCAGGAAATGCAATTGGCACCCGTATGCGAGAAGCAACGGATCGTGATCTTTCTCGTACTCATCAACGAACATCTGTCATTAATGTTCCGGCTCCTTCCCCTTCTCATCTCGAACGGCACTCACGAACAGGTTGGCTTTTACCAATATCGGTGAGCATTGGCGGATTGATTGGAGGAGTATCAGGTGCAATTGCCTTATCTCTTATGACATCCTCATCTTTTGCAGGAACACTTCTGGGAGGACTCTCTTCAGCTGTGCTTGGCGGTATCTTCGGTTTTCTGATTGCCAGCTTTGTTGACATCTTGAGGACGTCTCTACGTGAATCTCTTGATGCGGAACGAAGAAGTACAGAAGAGAACCAAAAATAGTGTCTGACTGGCCGTTTCCTGCTCAATTAGGCCAGCTTCGGTGCATTCCGTACGTCTCGCCGGGGAAGTCCATGAACGCCGTGGAAACTACACGAATACCGTGGTAAATTAAATATCCTACTTTTTGGAAAAATAACGAAGGAAGTCAGCAGTTATGTCAAAACCTCACCGAACAATCAAAAAAGCAAATCATGGCTCAAGGCCAGCGAACAGTAAGGCAAGAAAAGCAAAACGAAAGCACATCAAGACGTAACAACCGAGAACTATCCTCGATTGCGATACTGACTGTTGTTCTACACAACTAATTACTTCCACGACGAACCTTTCTGGAGCAGGCTACAGTGCCCCCTCGCGACTACATCATTCATCCAAACGAATATGACCTCAGTGCTGTCATCGCTGATATTGAGGAAATTCGCCGCTACAATCAGCAACGTTTTGAAATGGAGCAGTTAACGGCAATTGTCCACGAGGACAAGGATCGCGGGCTCTGTGTTGGATATAAAGACACGACAGCAGATGAATTCTGGGCACGGGGGCATTTTCCGAATGTTCCGTTAATGCCTGGAGTCATTATGTGCGAGGCAGCTGCACAACTCTCTAGCTACTTCTCTCAGAAACACCAATTACTTGAAGCGGAAATGATTGGCTTTGGTGGCTTGGAAGATGTCCGGTTTCGAGAGCCCGTGCGGCCAGGCGAACGGCTCGTTATTGCTGTAGAGCGGGTGCGTGTACGGCCCAAAGCGATGATTGTTTGTCGATTTCAGGGACTAGTCGATTCGAATATTGTTGTCGACGGTGTGATCAAGGGCGTTCCTCTACCGGTTGATTTCCTTGCTGCCAACCAGACCACATCAACGTCCTGACTCCCCGGGCTCTTTCCCACTCATTGCCATGCCGCGGCGCCATCCCAAAAAGCCACCAAAAGACCTCGATCTTTCAGGGAATTTGCGAATCCTAGCTGACTTGGAATCTCCTCTTGATCCGACAACACTCTTCTGTCGGTCGGGTCCTGTTGAATTGGAAGTTGGTACAGGAAAAGGGATGTTTTTAACTTCCGCTACTTCAGCAAACCCGGATCGAAATTTTTTAGGTATCGAGGTAAGCGCTGGCTACGCCAGAATGGCTGCCTCTCGATTAGCCTCATCAGATACATCGAACGGTGTTGTTATTCACGGTGATGCCATGCATCTGGTCCGACATTCCCTCCCCAACGCATCGTTATCGGGTGTCCATGTTTATTTCCCCGACCCGTGGTGGAAAGCCCGGCATCGGAAGCGCAGAATCTTAAACCCAGAATTTCTGGAACATGCTGGTCGGATTATGCAATCTGGGTCACAACTTCACATCTGGACTGATGTTGAAGAGTATTTCCATGAAGCTACGAAAACTGTTGATGACACTTCGCTATTCAGCCAACAGTCCGATGAATCTCCAGGTGGACCGGAAACCACATACCGAACTCATTTCGAGCGACGTACACGACTTGCAGGGGCTCCCGTATGGAGAGCAATTTTTGGACGCAACGAAACACCACCTCAGAAAAATCGTCTTCCAGCAAAACGCCTGGGCTGATCAATTTAATTTGTAGAATGCACTACAAATTTTTCTAAGATTGCGGAAGACCTACTTACCGTCCGAGGACACTCGTTGCACGAGAAGGCGGTCAATCCGCCGGCCATCCATATCGACAACCTCGATTGATAATCCATTCCATCGAAAGGTATCGCCGACTGAGGGAATTTTTTCGAGTTCATCGAGGACGAGGCCGGAAACAGTCGAGTAATCCCGTGATCCCCCAGGATCAGGAAGTGCCATTCGACCAAAAAGGTCATCCACCGCGAGACCACCATCAACAAGCCATGATCCATCTTCTCTCTGAACAAATTCACTGTTTCGGTCATGATCATGTTCATCTCGAATTTCCCCGACAAGCTCTTCCATGACATCTTCCAGAGTCACTAACCCCTCGGTGCCACCATATTCATCCAAGACTATCGCTAACTGATTTCGTTCCTTTTGAAAAAGTTCAAGCAGGCGATCAAGCGGCATGGTCTCAGGAACAAAAAGGGCTTTGTGCATCATCTTCCTCAACTCGATTGGCCACCCCATCCAATTCTGTCGAAGGACATCACGAATTGAAACATAACCAAGAATTTGGTCCAGAGATCCTTCGTAAACAGGCAGCCTTGAGTAGCCTGCCATTGCAATAGCTCCCAAAACTTCATCGCCTGGCGTATCGATATCAATAGCATCAAGATCAATCCGAGGTCGCATGATGTCCCGCACCGTTCGCTCGCCCAATCGTAATGCTTCCGCTGCAACCGCCTGCTCAACCGCTTCGAGAACACCCTCTGCTCTACCCGCCTCCAAAAGATGCTCAATGTCATCGACAGAGACGCTTGGCTCATCTTGCTTGTGAGCCCGAAGCATAAACAAAACAGCTGATGTCGAAACTCCCATAAGCCATACAAGGGGACGCGTCACAGAAGCAAAGACCTGCATAACTGGAGCTGCGAAGCGGGCAACATCTTCAGCACGGCGCAATGCCAATCGCTTTGGAACAAGTTCCCCGAAAAGCAACGTGCAGAAAGAGAGTAAAACTACAAATGTAGTCAAAGCGACTGACTCCGCGACGGGCTGAACTGCTGGCGGCCCGTTCGCAACCAACCAGCTCGCGATATTACTCACAACCTGACTACCACCATAAGCAGCGGCAAGAGTCCCGACTAGCGTGATACCAATCTGAACAGTCGGCAAGAATTTATCTGGACTGCTTGCAAGATCAAGCGCTTTCCGCGCTGCTTGGTCACCGTGTTCAGCAAGTCGCCGCAATCGTCCTTTTCGACTCGCGACAATCGCCATTTCGGCACCCGAGAAAAAACCGTTTGCCAGAATCAGAACGAAAACGATCAGTAGTTGTTCGACCATCGTTAGGTTAGTTTCGCGATTCTGGGGTTAGTGGCGGCTGGCTTTGTGAAGTCGCTTCGTCACGGCTTATTACTACTAAATCATCTCGATGTATCACTTCGTCACACGCACAAACACCGAGAATCTCTAAAACCCTGTCAGCCTTAAGGCCTCGTATTCGCTCAAGATCACCTGAACCGTAGTTTACAAGACCACGTGCAAAACAGCTGCCGTCAGTTGTTTCAAGAGTCACAACATCACCAATGACAAAATTTCCAGATACAGCCAACACGCCAGCTGGCAATAGACTACTGCCCCGATCGAGAACCGCCTGCCGCGCACCCGCATCGACAATAAGTTTACCCGATACTGATGCAGACCACCCTAACCAACGTTTCTTCGCAGGCATCAGATCATTCTTGCCAAGAAAAAAAGTGCCTACATCGTGCCCCTGTACAAATTCTTGAAGAATGGATTCCTGTCTACCAGAGCCGATAAAGCAGTGAATACCCACTTCATTTACTGTCTTCGCGGCCTTCAACTTGCTGGCCATACCGCCCTTGGAAATACCTCCGGAACAATCATGAACCATCGACTCAATCGTTGAATTTATTTCACGTACCGTCGATATCCGCCGTGCCTCTGGATTCTTTGGATCCTGATCAAACAGTCCCTCTACATCCGAGAGCAACACAAGAGCATCTGCACCCAAAAGGGTCGCAACTAATGCGGCTAACTGATCGTTATCACCAAAAGTTGTCTGAAGTTCAGCTGTACTTACCGAATCATTCTCATTAATAATCGGAATTGCACCATATTTGAGAAGAGACCGAAGTGTATTTCGGATATTCAAATATCGGCCCCTGTCATGCATGTCATCAGCAACAAGAAGCAACTGTGCAACATGCCTACCAAAACTTCCCAACGATCGCTCATATGCCTCTGTCAGACAACTCTGGCCAACCGCAGCAACCGCCTGTAATTCAGGGAGCGCACATGGGCGAGCACTCAGTCCAAGGCGGCCCATTCCAGCCCCGACCGCTCCAGAGCTCACAACCACTATTTTTTTTCCACCTGCTAGAAGTTCATGACATTGCTGTCCAATCTTTTCAACGCGATCAATGTCGAGAAGCCCCTCCTCGGTCGTTAGGACACGCGAACCGATCTTCACCACCACAAGTTGCGCCGACTGCACAGCCTTCTGTCTTTGTGGATCGATCATAATTTGAAAAATGGGTGGACTGGTCAAAAAGTAAACAACTACACAAACACGAAAACAATTATTGTGGATTCTAAAAGAATTCCTAAAAGGCTCTACGATTATTGGCCATAGATTTTTTTCCTATTAACCTTCCCCTGTCACGAACCATCGACTTAATAAAGGCGGTCGAACGGCACATCGCACCGCTCATTCACACGTCATTATGCACATTAATAAGAGATGCCTCACTTCGAGCAGTTGAATCGGAACCGAATCGAGAAGTATCGTTCCGGCTAGCTGCCACTCTCTCCATATAGGCAGCATCAATATCACCTGTTACGTACGTACCATCAAAAACTGAACATTCGAAGGTTTTAATTTTTTGATTCCCGGCCTGCGAGCACTCTACTAAATCCTCTAAATCTTGATACACAAGCCAATCTGCATTAATAACTTCAGCGACCTCCTCATCCGTACGATTAAAAGCCACCAATTCCTCGGAAGTCGGCATATCTATTCCGTAAACATTTGGGAAACGCACAGCTGGAGCTGCAGAACAAAAATAAACTTTCCGTGCACCTGCGTCACGCGCCATCCCAATGATTTGTGAACACGTGGTTCCTCGAACGATTGAGTCATCAACGAGGCAGACCACCTTGTCTTTAAACTCTAAAGATACCGGACTCAGTTTTTGCCTGACACTTTTTTTACGAACCGCTTGCCCCGGCATAATGAAGGTACGCCCTATATAACGATTCTTAATAAAGCCTTCCCGATAAGGCACACCCAGACTTTCCGCGAGTGACATCGCAGATGTCCGACCAGAATCCGGAATAGGCATAACGACGTCGATATCATGATCTGGACGGTTGCGTCTTATTTTTTCTGCTAGTTTTGTCCCCATGCGAAGTCTTGTTTTGTAAACCGAAACTTCATCAACTATCGAGTCAGGCCTCGCGAGATACACATGCTCGAAAATACAAGGCGTGAGTGTCGCATTGTCAGAGCATTGACGTACATGGCAGTTGTTTTGTGTGTCGAAAAATACCGCTTCTCCAGGAGCCACATCCCGTTCAATTTCAAAGCCCTGAGAAACCAAAGCCACCGACTCTGATGCAACCATAAAGTCCTGACCAGCGTCTTTATTTTTTTTCGAGCCGAAAATTAACGGCCTGATTCCGAAGGGGTCTCGAAAACCAACTATGCCATACCCGGTAATCATTGCGACCACTGCATAGGCCCCTCGACAGCGATTATGGACACTACGAACGGCTTCAAACACACCCTCTGGTGTGAGCTTTTGTTGGCCGACCTTATGTAATTCATGTGCAAACACATTCAAAATTACTTCACTATCACTTGATGTATTGATGTGCCTCAGGTCGGACTTGTATAGCTCTTCTTCCAAATCTTCAGAATTCGTGAGATTGCCGTTATGAGCGAGAGCAATCCCGTAAGGTGAGTTGACATAAAACGGCTGAGACTCAGCAGAACTATTGCAGCCAGCGGTTGGGTATCGCACATGGCCAATACCCATAGGGCCGACAAGCCGACGCATATGATCTTGGCGAAAAACGTCGTAGACCATCCCATTCGATTTTCGCAACGACACTCTGTCTTCTGCACAGGTCATGATACCAGCGGCATCTTGCCCTCGATGCTGAAGCACTGTTAAGGCATCATAAAGATTTTGATTCACATCTTCATGAGCAACTATCCCAACAATACCGCACATGTTTTTCTCGCGCTGTAAACTAGATATTCCTCAACCGCAATCAATTGCACTACTATCGATTTTTCTGACAATTCAGGACCATCGCGACAAATTCGACTCAGTCTTTAAGTCGTACCGGTATCTTACCAGCAATTTAAAAGACTGAAAAAACTTTGTACGTCGCAGAACTTTTTCGTCAAATGATGTGGCCATAAAATTACGGCAGGCTCTTACCACAAACGACTTGTACGCGTCGTATGGACAAAGTTGCGTACAACGCCGACTTTTCAGTTGGCTACGACATGAACGAAAAAACGTCCCTGCAGGAGACTGGATTCACGAAGTAAAAGCTGCAAAATGCCTTATGTCCTGTCAAGAACATCGTCGAGAATAAAGGGCTGGGGAAATGGCTCATCGAGCTGCTCAAGCAGCTCGCGGTAGATACCGATGATCTCAACAATATCCTCCTGGGTCATTGCATCCTCACGAAGTACATCTGAGTCATCGAGCACTTTGCGCCACGCTTTAAATGCTTCCTCAAATGCCTGCTTCGCTGGCTGCAAGCGAGCTTCCTCATAATTTTTCTCTGCCCGCCATGTCGCCTCACGAGCCCGCAAGGCTAAATCAGTGACACTCATCTCGCAGGTTGCCCGCCAGTAATCAAAATTCACGATATCTCTATAGCGATTGATAATCTCTGCAGTTTCAGTAGCCTCTACATACTCTTCAGCAAGACGCTTCGCTTTCGCACGAGTCTCTGGAGCAGCATTTTGAGCAACTAGTCGCCAAGTCACTTCCATTTCTCTCTGCGCGTCTGCTACCAACTGTTGCTGTTGCTCTGTGCGATCCAAGGGAGAAACCTGCAATGCCGCCCTTTGCTCCTCACTCAACGCACTCTCTCGATCCGACTCCATTTCAGAGAATTTTCCGGGGAGTAGCTCCTCGAGTTGCTTTGCTAAGCGTTCTGCTCGGGCCAACTCTGCCTCTCGCAGTCCCAAGCGAATCGGCACATCCCAGCTTGTTGGAATCTGCCTCACAGCAAACCGTCGCATTTCCTCTGTCGCGAGGTCCCAACCGTCTCGTGCCTTATCATCAAAAACACCGTCTGCTTCCAATGCACGAGCGTAATTAATTGCTGTCATCATTGGCTCAGAATGAAAGATTAAAGGCGTTGTTTTTAGTGGTGCACCTGAGTCAACAAGTTTTTGTGCTGCAAGATACTTTTCACGACCGACTAACCAATTATCGCGTTCAATAAGCGTTCTACCAGGACGATCTCTTTCATGGAAATCGTCGTCTGCCTTAAAAAGACGACGATACTGGACTTTCTCATCCGCACGACCAATCTTCTGCCCAATAAACCATCCCATTCGTCCAAGCAGCCGTGGCTCACGCGTATTGAAGAAAACCCCTTGCCTGAGAAATTCAATACCTTTCATGACCCACGCATAGCGATCATGATAATCATCAAACTGGACTGAAATGTTGTACGAAAGATTATGAGCTTGGAAATCCCAGACTGAATAAAAGTTCGGTTGCAGTTTTGTCATCTGCTCCAAAACAGCCGACAAATTTGTCCAATCTTCAACTTTTTTGTAGAAGTTTGCTCGATCCCAAAGCAGCGTCACGGCGACATTCTTTAACCCGAGTGTCGCCAGTCGCATTGTTTCACTGGTTGGATCAATTTCTCCTAGGTCCGCCTGAGACAATTGGGCCTCTGTCCTAAGCCGTGCCAAGTAACCGCCAGGAGACGAAGAATCACGCGGTTGGCTCAGGGCAGAGAGCGGGACGAGTAGAACCGCTATCAGCACGAGTGTTACAAGTGTCTCTGGCCGTAATCCAAGCCAAGCACCTTTTTCCTGATGTTTCGATTGTGTAGGACGACTAGTGTGTCTTTCAGTCATGATGCCACCTCGCGGGCTTTAAGGATGAATGCCCCGGCAATGAAAAATGCCACAAGATAACCGAGTGTTTCAAACGCGTGCTGACCAATCAGGTTCATTGGGATATCAAAACCGCTAGCTACAAAATTGCTTGTCCCTAAATCTGACAAAGAGGGAAACAAGGATGCAGCAAGGCGCATTGGAGCCAATAAGAATGTATCTACCGTTTTCATAGCTGTGACAAAAGGTGTTTGATCCAGTTCCACAACGATACTCGCCTGAGTAACAATCCTATACAAGGATTCAATAGGACCACCACCAGGCATTCCAAAACTATCGCCAGTCACCTGCGCCTCGAAAAGGCCTTCAATAAACCTCCGGAACTGACCAATCAAAACGACAGACAAGGTTGCCAGCAAGGCAACAGGTCCTGCAAGAAACGTACTGAACATCACTCCAATTGCTGCTACCAGAAGCATTGCAAACCAAATACCTAAACAGCTTTTTGCATAATTCAGAGCAAAAGAGCCATTGCCGCTGCGAAGATAGAAATCAGCCTGTGCAACGCCATAATACTGTGATGGCTCAAGGCACTGCAGCACCACCTCTACCCTCCCGTCAGAGATAATATCATTGAACAAATCGACTTTTCTTGTCCCTCCATCGGCTGACGTTGCCACCAAAGTCCTCGGTATAAGGAGTGAATCAATGGTGAATTCCTTGGCTGTGAAATAAATCGGGTCGCTTTGCAATCCAGTTGAGGGATTCCGAACACGGACACTCCCAGCAATACCCTTCTCAATGTCCCCTTTATACGTCCGGAACACTCTGACGATCATTTCAAGGGGCAAGCCCTGAGGAAACTCTGCTGATGTAATTCCTTCAAATGTCCAGATTGCTGCAGCAAGAGAGCCTCCCTCAATGTATTGACGATAGGACCATTCTGCCCCAACGCTTATCCCCTTGTCGCTCGGACGACCTTCTCGATCAAGAAACCGTAACGTGCCGCGTAATGGCCTTCGGGCTTCGAGCAGGCCTTCAACTGCACCAACTTTGTATCGAGCGGTTTCTCCAGTCCCGCTCAGTCGTTGAATCGTATGCCTATGGCCTTGGGTGGTATCTGTGGAGCCATTCCCATTCGCATCAAGTTCAACACGGTGCCTATGTCCACGATCAAGACTGGTCCGACCCTCGAAACCCGTTGCACGGCCATCTTCCAGTCGTTCTTCCAGAAGGTCTGCCCCAATCACTTGGTGACCGTGACTGACGCTTCGCACGACAAAGACCCACCCAACGCCTCCCATGATCACAAGCAGCACCGTACCGACAATAGAAAACCCAAGTATTCTTCCAAAGACAATTTCACCAGTACGAACCGGTTTGGTCGTCACCGTCTGAATGGCCTTCGCCTTAACGTCGGCAGGCAGACTAAAAACGGAAAGCACTAAGACCACAAGGCACACTAAAAGATTGGTCGCTGAGAGAATAAAGCCTAGGTAAAGCTTTCCTGGATTTACACTTTGTGGATCCAGAAACCAACCAGCAAACAAGACGATGACAGCAAAAAGACCAAGGACAATGAGCACGTTACGGCGGAGTGATTCTTGGATCGCTAAACGTGCCAAGGCCCAAATACGACGCAGCGACATACCAAGAAGATCTGCAATCCCAGCAAGCACGCCTCGATAAACGCGATCTCCAGCTGCAAGTGGCCCGGAAACAGCAGACATCGCAATCCACGCCAAGAGAGCTGCGAAGACGGAAACTAAAAACGCAACTAACACGTAAGATGCGAGTGCGGGGCCAAACCAATTAAAAAATGTTGGTATTTCCTGTTCAAGAACCATCGATTTCAGCGCTCGTTTGTAAATCAGGTAAAAATTTGATCATGGATACGGTCATCGTAGATGCGCTCTGCTTATTATTTCCAGAAACAATACGATTTATCTTTCACGAATCACGAGTGGCACAAACCAACTCAACTATTAATCCTGCCGTGCCCTCCGGCCAGGCCTCGACTCAGTATCTCGAACAACCTCAAGGAACAAATCCTCCAGGGTTGTTGTTGGGCTACCAATTTCAATTCCGGTCCCACCATGACGCTCTATAACAGCACGGATTTCATCGTGAGCTTCTACCGGAAGGCCCGTTGAACGGATTTGTGTTATATCTGTCACCCGAAGTAGTTCATCAACGCGCCCAAGTTCTTTCAGTTCTCCTTGATGGAGAACGGCTATACGGTCGCATACATCCTCAACATCAGCCAGAAGATGAGAACACATAATGACTGTCTTCCCTCGCTCTTTAAGATCAATAATTAGATCCTTCATTTCACGAGTACCAATTGGATCGAGCCCACTTGTTGGTTCATCGAGAAGAACGAGTTCGGGGTCATTGATGAGTGCTTGAGCAACGCCAATACGTCGCGTCATGCCCTTTGAGTACTCACGCAATTGCCTTTTTTTATCACGCCCGAGTCCAACCATTTCAATAAGCGCATCTGCTCGATGCTTTCGTTCCTCAGGTGGCATGTCAAACAGCCGTCCATAGAAATCTAATGTTTCTTCAGCATCAAGAAATTTATAAAGATAAGACTCCTCGGGTAGGTATCCAATCCGGTCGTTCTTTGAAACATCTGTAGCATCTTTACCAAAAATTACAGCTTCTCCAGATGTTGGAAAAATTAGACCGAGAAGCAGTTTCATTGTTGTTGTCTTCCCCGAACCATTTGGTCCGAGTAATCCGAAGATTTCACCTTGGCGAATCTCAAGATCGAGAGGTTTCAGTGCAACTTTCTTGCTCCGCCCCCAGAAGTCACGATAGGTCTTTGAGAGATTCCGGGCCTCTACAATGACTTCAGTCGACTGTGCTCTCTGAGTTCCTGCCTGCTTATCCATATCGGCCACGTCTCCATTAAATTGTCAGCGATGATTCTGTGAAGAATTGTGTTTGCTTCGAGTCGCCCCACTTCACCTACTCTTGTAACCCAAAACTGCCTGTTTGTTGAGGGGCAAGCGTCCGTCACAGCAAATTTCTACCATGAGAGAGCACACTCATTCCCACAAAAGTGGGGTGCACTAATAGATTTTGTGCGAATTGTGGCTCAAAAGAAAGCCACCCCGCTATTCAACGCTCGCCAGAAGAGCGATGGGGAGCTGTTTTATGTATTCCACTCACCCGCTTGTGAACCACGCCAACGACCTGACGGGCGGCGAAAAGTTCTGCCTGAGTGAAAACTCTTTGATCAGGAACACCTCCCGGGCGGTCAATCACTTCAGCGGCCAGTTTTTGCCATGAGAGGCCGCTCGAAATATTCCATGCAGCTGCCTGTGCAACTTTGAATGGGATTTCACCGCGACCAAATGAATCAAGTAACACCGCAAGGGCTGGGTCATCTGAAAATGACTCAAGGGCAGCCAAGCGATACGTCATTCGCGGTGATGGTTCACGTTTTCCATATTCAAGACAGACTGTGGCTACCTTCACGACTTTTGTTTTTTCTGGTGGAACGGAAAACATACCGCCGCCCATGCCGCCGCCCATGCCACCGCCCATGCCGCCACCCATGCCACCGCCCATGCCACCGCCCATGCCACCGCCACCAGCGGTTTGACCACCACCGCCACCCATGCCACCGCCACCCATGCCACCGCCACCCATACCACCGCCACCAATACCGCCACCACCAAATTGCGCTAAAACAGGAACTCCGACGAACGCTTTTGGCAAACGCAATGTCAGTGGTTGATCTGATTTATTATCAATGACGATCTGCGCTGACCGAGAGTCGTTTGGAATATATTTGACATCGACCAGCCCTGCTTTTTCTGCGTCGAGTATGCCCTGGCTCGCAACCACTGAAGACTGAGCCGACGAAATGCCATCGGCAAGGGACTGCGATATTAGACACGCGATGAATAAAAACAAACTGAATCCAGCGATGTATGATCTCATTCGAAATCTTCCCAGTCGTAAATGTGCGAAGGCCCAGAATGCAGTTGAAGTATTTCTCCTCATCCGTCATATAAAACTGGCGGTCAGTCCGGGCATCTATATCTTCTAGTATTGCTTCGGCTGATAGCAAAGGGAAACCTGACCAAGTCGACCAGATGTATTGCTCAGGCGGAATAGAGCGTTGAATCGTGTTATGACTACTTTAACGCTTGGAAAACTGTGTTCCGCGACGAGCACCACGAAGACCGTACTTCTTTCGTTCTTTCATTCGACCATCACGAGTCAGGAGTCCACCTTGACGAAGCGGTTCGGCTAATTCGGCGTCAAAGTCTTTGAGAGCACGAGCGATCCCGAGACGGCACGCACCGGCCTGCCCCGAAGCACCACCACCGTGAACGGTTATATCGACATCGACTGTCTTCTCTTGACCGACGTGCCCAAGAGCACCAGAAACTAGTTCTCGGTCTTTCAATGAAGGAAAGTAAACATCCAGAGGACGTTTATTCACAGTGATTGCTCCAGCACCCGACCGCAACCGAACTCGAGCAACCGCAGACTTGCGTCGACCGGTCGCAATCACATTGCCTGCTAAATCTATACGCTTCTTCGGCAGTGATGAAACAGGGGCCGTTGGAGTGGCAACTGCTGGTGATGGTGTAACTTCTGTCGAAGAATCGGTAGACATACTGTCGAACTCCAAATTGATATAAACAGGTGTTTCTTAAAAATCAGTTTACTGGCCAACAGTACAACGCGTACCAAGTTCTTTTAGCTCGGGGCTCTGCGCTACATGAGGATGATCCGGACCGGCATACACTTTCAGCTTACTCAGCATGCTTCGGCCTAGTTTATTTTTTGGCAGCATACGTCGCACTGCTTCCTCAAGAATAAGCGACGGACGACGATCACGTCGCTTCTCTGCTGTCTCTACTTTCAGTCCGGTGTATCCGGTATACCAACGATATTCTTTTTGCTGCCATTTATCCCCGCCGAATTCAACTTTTTCAGCGTTCACCACAACAATAAAATCGCCAGTATCGACATGCGGCGTGTACGTCGGTCTGTGCTTGCCCATCAGGATTGTCGCAATGTCACTCGCAAGACGTCCAACTCGTTTTTCATTGGCATCTACCAACCACCATCGTTGTTCGACTGCACCTGGTTTGGCCATGAATGTTTTGTTCATCGTATTTTTCACTTTTCTTTGGTTCGGCAAACGGTTTCTCCGCCACAGCCACACAAAACTGCCATAATGAGAGACTTCCTACTCTGGAGTACTCTTCTGGGTTCATGCGGGCATTTGTTTGCCAGAGCCCCGAAGAATACCAGCGTAACAACAACTTCTCAAGTCTCCCTCCTACTCACCGCAGGATGACACCGATTTGCCTACTGGCCCCAGAAAGTGCAGAATCCACCCGATGAGCAGTTCGAGGCGTTGAATCACCCCACAGATACCAAAACCACAATCACTGCTTGCGTCATTATTCGTCATCAAGCAATCATCCTATTCCCCTTTAATTTCGAGCCACGCAATGAAAGTAGCGGTTATTAAGGAACTTTTTCCCGGTGAGCACAGAGTGGCTCTCGTTCCTGCAGTTGTCAGCACTCTCGTTAAAGCCAATCACGACGTACTCATCGAGAGTAACGCGGGGATTGCGGCTGGTTTTAGTGACGCCGATTATGAGCAGGCAGGAGGAACGATCGTTCATCGAGACGAGGCTTTCGAGGCTGACTGCG
>WLWG01001564.1_pt1 | contig 20117 bp, 25 predicted proteins | sample 6712871 | NCBI WGS metagenome assembly WLWG01 (sample SAMN12718693, study PRJNA515312) | sponge metagenome | isolation source: marine sponge | host: Mycale hentscheli | place: New Zealand: South Island, Marlborough, Capsize Point | collected 2003-05-01
AGCTAACTTAGGAGCACAAACTTTTAGTTTAGGACAACAGGGAGTTGGTTCTTTACTTAATATTGGTCAAATTAGAAGACAAAGAGAACAGGCTCTTGATGATGAATCATTTAGATTTTCTACTGAAGCAAATAAAGAACCGTTTCAAAGACTTGGATTTTTATCTGATGTTCTTTCTCGTACACCTAGTATTCAATCATCACTTACACAGCAACAAGCGCCATACACTAATCCTTTACTTGGTGCTATCGGAGCAGGAATTACAGGACTGCAAGCATACGGCGGATTGACAGGACAATAAAATGGCAAATGGAATAGTAGACTTACAAGATCTATATGACTTTGATTCATTTGGTGGAACTGTTACAAGCCCAGGTCAGTCTGAGGAAATAGATAAGTTTATTTCTGATCAAGGACTTCCTAATCAACAAAAAGCAAATGATACACAAAACACTAATGAATTTATAGGTGGAATTCCTATTGATCAAACAATGATAACATCTCCTGAGCTTGCTAAAAAGCTTATGGACTTAAATGATTTATATAAAACAGATTACAGTGCAGAAGATTTTTTACCTGAAGATGCAAAAACAAGACTAAAAGATATTGGTCAAATAGGTGATGAAGAAATTGATGATTTCTTAGACAAGTTTGCACCAGAAACAACAGCAGAAGAGCTATCAAAACTTTTTCCAAAAGAAGATTACAAGTTTGAAAAGAGAATGGCTCTTGCAAAACTAGGACTTAATTTAATGCAACCAACAATGGGTGGTCAAGTAGGTGCAGTTATTGCAAACGCTGGTAAAGAACTAACGACTGATCTAGCTTCTATACAAGCGGCAAAAAGAAAAGATGCAAAGGAAAAAAGAGCTGCTGTTTTTAATGCACAAAAAGAAGAAGAAGCGGCGAGACTACAATTAGCATCAAATATATTTTTACAAAATACGCAGAATGAATTGTCTTTAGCAACGAAAATATTTGAATCAGATGTTGATATTGCAAAAGCAACTGCAAAAAATAAAAACGAGTACAACGAACAAAGACAAGATATTATTAAAGAAGTTTTGAAAGATAGATATAAAACGGATGTAGATGATTTTGTATTTGAAACAGACGAAGGCGAGTTAGTAGGTCCTTTGATGGGTGTTCTTCAAGATAATAAAATATTTGTTCCCCACCCAACTGCTGTTGATGATGACGGTTATCCTGTAATGGTTAACTACAAAGCTCTTGGTTATTTAAATCCAACTACAACGGATGTTACTTCAGACAGTTCTTCTAAAGGAGCTAAGATTACAAGTGCTAATAAATTTATAGATATAAAAAATGAAATAGACAACTACGATAGAGTTGTTGACATGGCTCTTAACGTACAAAGAAGTTTGACTTTAAATCCTGAGTTTGCTGGGTTTACAGGTGGTTTTTTAAGTTGGACTCAAGATAAATTACAAATCGTAAAAGATTTTAGAAACAGTTTTTTTAATGATGATGTTAGAGAAAGATTAAATAGTGCAGCAAATGAAGGTACTTTAAACCCTAGTTTTCTACCAAAAAGCAGTCAATTACTACTACCAACTGATTTAATTAATGACGATGGTACAGGTGCTGTTGTAAAAATAAATGGTCAAGATGTAAAAATATTTGATGATACAAGTGCAGCAGCATTAAAAGATGCCGCTAATATTGCATATGAAATTATGCAGAATGATATTGAAAAACTTGAACAAGCAAGAAACGAAGGTAAAAAAGAAATTAATTTAGGTAATGGTATTACACTTGGTGGTGATGATGCTGACGATTTATTTGGTTTACTACAGTTTCAAAAAGATCTACCTCTCAACGAAGCAGCTTCTACTGCAATTATTTATGCGTTAGCTAGAGCTCGTAAAGCATCTGGTAGATTAAACAAAGACGATATTGAAAGAGCAGCAGCTACGCTTAATCTTTATGGTGAATCATCTAAGAGTGTTACAACAAAATTAGATTTTGTTATTAGTGAATTAAAAGATGCTGCAAAAAGTCAAATCGGTACATCAATATTATTGTATGGTACTGGTAATGACAAAGATCAAAAATTAATTCGTAAATTTATTTTGCAAAGAATAAGAAGTGGTAGAGCACTGCCAGCATTATATCAAAACAAAAATGAGTTATTAGATTTAGGATTTACTGATGGACAGATAAATGAAATACTAGAAGGATTTGTTACTTTTGGTGACTACAGTCTTCCTGATCCAGGATCAGCACCTAAAGTAAACCCTTCAATAGAAGTAGCACCGAGCAGTTAATATGGCAGACAAAAGAATAAAAATAAATTTAACAGAGTACGGACTTGATAATCCTATTGTAGTTGATGTTCCTGATCAAGCAATGGGTGATGATGGTAATTATTACGATTCATCTTACTTTCCAAGAAACAAACAAGAAATTCAATTGTACAGCACATACATAAACGAAGCGGCTCAGTCACAATATGGTGAAGATTTTACAGGGCTTCCTCCACAATTAATTAATTACATGGTTCAGTTTGCACCAACAGAGTCAATTAATATGGCAAAAAAATTGCAAGAGGCAAAAAAATTATCAGAACAAAGAGCTGAGGATCCTTTAGGATTTGATATGTCAGTTACTTCTTTTCAAGCAAAACAAAAAGAATTTAAGTTTAATGATGGTTGGGGAACTGTAATGTTACCAGGTGGAGATCCTTACTCACTTGATGATTTTAGTCAAGACATGGGTAAAATGTGGGGATCAATTGTTCCTGAAGATCCAAAAACACTAACAAGATCAAGCGCTATTGTAGGATTGGACTCGTGGTTAATTTCACAGATTGAAAAAAACAGAGCTACTAAAGCAAGAAATCCAAGAGGATTTCAATTACTTCCAAAGTTTTGGCATTTTTTAGATGGTCTTGGAAAAGGTAAATGGGGCAATACAAAAGTAATGGCTGGAACAGGAGCTGTTGCAGGCCCTGCTTCGTACGCCGCTGACTCTGCTTATGAAATGATGAATTCTTTATATGCTTACACACAAGGTATTGACGCACAATCAATTAGTGAAAGACAAAAAGGGTCTCTTCGTGATGCTGAATTTGAAATGATGATTGGCATGGGAGCAGCAGGATTAGGTCCTATTGCTAAAGGAATTAAAAAGTATGCAATTGATTATCCAGGTGGATTTAGAACAGATGTATCACAAAAAGCAATTGAAAAAGCACAAAGACAAAACATTCCATTAAGTAGAATTGCAGCCAGTGAATCTGATTGGGTAAGAGGCTATGCAAAAGTAATTGGTGTATTTCCAGGAGCAGGTGCCCCGATTAGAACAGGTCAAGCAATGTCAAGGATTGCTGTTAATGCAAGAATACAAGATATTATGGGCACACTTGCACCTGGTGTAACAACACTACGTGGATTACAATGGGCAGGACAACAAGCTTATGATGCATTTTCTAAAAACGTTTCTAAGTTTAGAGCAACAAATGCTGTTTTGTATAATAGTTTTTTTAATCAAGCATCAAAGATTGATGAAGCTTTTATACCAACAACAAATTTAAAAAAATGGGCGGACTCATTAAATAAAACTCTATCAGGTGGTGAAATAAGTTTAGGTGCTAGTGCTCCTGATGGAACATGGGTAAACAATACCAGTCAATTATTTGGTATGTTAAAAGTTGGAGATCCAACTGCTGGTATGAAATTACTTGGTGCTTTAGGTAGCATGCCTGAACACATTACATTAAAACAATTTAGACAATTACAAGCACAGCTTAATGGTGCAATCAGAGGGTTTGGTGGTAAAGGTCAAGGAGCTACAGGACAAGTAGGAATAGATCCTCAAGGTACATTAACTTATTTAAAAGACAATTTAGAACACGGTCTTAATGATTATAAAAACTGGAAAAAGATGTCTGGTCCTAACGAAGTTATAGCACAGAGCTCAATAAGATCTCTTAAAGATGCAAATGAATTTTACATGAACAACATTGAATTGTTTGGTTTTGGAGCAGGACAAAGATCAATAGGTAAAGCAGCGCAACAAGTAAACACTAATGCGTTTGCACCAGGTGCTCCTTTTAAACCAGGTAGTTTACAACCTGACATGGTATTTAATAAAATAATGACAGGTGATGTTACTTTATCACCAATGGCAATTGGAGAGTTAAGACAACAACTTGGTAAAGAACCTTTTGGTAATATGGTTGCAACGTATTTAAATAAAATAGTTGGACAAAATACAGAGATTGTTGAAACACCTTGGAAACGTGTAAAAGGTGTTAACCCAAGAATGGGTGTTCAAACAAAAGTTAAAGGACAACCTTCTACTGTTTCAACAGCTTCAGGCACAGCACACAATAGTGAGTTTGTACCAATTATTAATATTGATAATCTAAAAAAACAATTAGGCATGGCTCCTGCAGGAGCAGGAACTGTAGAAGATGTTACAACTAGAGATGCTGTTGTTGCTATGTTTGATTCATTGGGTCAAAACGGACAAAAAGCATACAAAGATTTACAAGAAACTTTAGAAATCGCTTCTCTCGTTGATAGTTTTGATATTGCTGATGTATCTGATTTCGTAAAACGTCGTGGTGTTTTAGGCGGTGTTAAATCATTAGCTAATGCTTTTGTAGCAGGAGGAGTTGTATCAAGCCCTCTAGCAACTGCAGGTTTAATTTTAACAGCAAATAAATTTTCAAAAATATTAACAAATCCTGCTCTACTTAAAAATGCTGGTAAGATAATGTCAGATAGAACAAAAAATGCTTTGCAACGTCAACAACTTGTTGAATTAATTAAAGCAACAGATTCGTATTACACTATTTTTGACAATGAAGGTGCAATGGGAACAGTGCCTGGTGTTGAATTAGAAGGAGGACAACCTTTTCCTACAAGAAATCCTGGAGCATCTGCAATGAATGATGATCTTAGAACAATTAATTACTTTAATAACTTAGTATCTAAAGCAAATGCAGGCGGCATAGGACAAGGCTTAGATGATCTTACTGATATTGAATTGTTAGACTATACAATACTCGCGACCAACGGCTCAGCGAACATGGGCACAGCGAAAATGACCACACCTAAATATGACAGACAAGGTGACATACTTGGTTATGAATCAGTTGATGCATCTGGTTTTGGGTACGATAATGTGACACCAATTATGAGATCAGACGGAATGATAGATGTTCAACCATCTGTAGCTGCAGTTTATGGTATGGGTCCAGAAGTAGATGAATTAATTAATGAAAGAATTAAAGCACCAAGTTCAAATCCTTATTTAGTTGATGTTGAAAGAGTATTGGGAGCAGGTGCACCTGGCGCTGAGCAAGCAGTTACAGTAGGCCAGCGAAGTAATTTAAACCCGCAACAACAAGAAGCTCTTCTCGGAGGAGACCTTGACGCTGCAATTATGGCAGGGAGAAACTAATGTCTAGATCAGCCGCTCTACAAAGAAAATTTAAAAAAGATGTTAGCAAAGCTAGGTCTCGGGGTATCGATACGAGAAGTGCACAATCAAAATTAAAAGCACAAAAAAAGAAAAAAAGTAATATCATGCAAGATGGTAATAGATCATCTACACAGACAAATAGAAATCAAACAGATGCTAGATCACAACAAAATCAATTAGCTGCACTGCAACCATCAATAAATAGAAATCAATTTTTAGTTAATCAACAAAACAGAAGAGCTGGTATGTTGGACGGTACTATTCCATATAAAAAATCTGATTTTACAGGATTTACAGGTGGCTTGATGGGTATTAGAGCAGGAAACTTTAAAGATACTGGCCAACCTAAAGTAAGAGCTGGTATGACATCACCAGAATATTCTAGATTTATGCAAAAGCTATTTAAAAAAGATCCAGCAAAAATGGAAGAAATGTTTCCAATTGGAAGCGGTAAAGCGGTTAGAACAATGGCATCAAAAGCAATACCTTTTGGAGGTATACTTGCAAAAGCAATGCAGAATAAAGAAAAAACTGTAGAGCCTACTGTTGGTAGTACACCGACAGGAGCAAGAACAGAAGGCGGTGCCAATGTAAAAAATGAAATAAATGCTGCGGCAAGCATTCCTGAAGGAGCGGAAGCTGTTTTAGCTAAAATATTATCACAATCACCACAGGATATGGGTATCATGGCACAGCCTGGTCGTTTTGCTCAAAGCCCTCAAGACATGGGTATTACTCAAAACATTTTTGATAGAAGAGCTGTAGCTCCAAGAAATATACCTGATAGTGAGGCTGCTGATAGAGCTATTGATTTGGCAGGCAGACCAGTAGATCCTATTTCAAATAGACAAAGCCCATTAGACTCGGCACCTATGACTTTACAGGATATTGCAAACCAAGAGAGACTACAGGCTATTAGAAATCAAATTGCTTTAAACACAGGAATACTTGCAAACTTCCCAGAAGATCCAACAAGAATCGGTAGTATTCAAGGAGCAGGAAGAGGATTGCAAAGTGTTTTTGATATGCAGAATTTTGTAGATAATAACCCTACAAGTATATATCCTCAAGGTTATCCAACGCAAAAAGTTGGTAATTTTGATACAGGATTAAATTTAACTGAAGCGGTTACTGATAATGCTGTTTTAAAATTACAACAAAAAGCTGTTTTTAATGGAGATGCTAATTCTATTTATTCAGTATCAAGAATAAATGGTAGTACATCTTCTCGTTTAGAATTTATCTCTACTAAAGGAGGAACGCATACTGCGTTTACAATTGCTTATCTTACAACTTATAATAATGTAAATTATTTATCTACTGAATTTGGTGGTTCAATTTCGTCAAACACCTTTGTTACCCAATCAGGAACAACAGGTACTTGTAATTATCCTACAACAGCTACTGCGCTGTATCAATTTGAAGGTAATGCTAATGACACTTGCGGTGTTTATAATGCCACATCAGTAACAGATGTAACTTATTCTTCAACAGCCCCTGCTCAATTTGGTCAATATGCTCTTGCAGGTTCAAGTCCAGAAATTATTACAGGTATAACACAAGATTCAAACGCTGCGTTTACTTGGTCATTTTGGTTTTATGCAACCGCTAATTCAGGTATAGATGCTATAATTGCTGCTATTAGTACAACAAATATTTTTGATTCTATAAATGTAGGATTAGAATCTAATACAATATTTTTATTTACAGCAGGATCTAATAGAGGAAGTGGAACTTCTATTTCTTTAAATACATGGACACATTATGCTGTTACTTTTAATGGTAGCAATGGATTTGTTACGTATTTAAATGGTTCAGTAGCAGAAAATATAACACAAACACCACCTTCATTTACAGGTGGAAACGTAAAATTAATGTTAAATATATTTGGTTCATGGGGATATTATGAAGGAAGACTTGATCAATTAAGAATATTTCCTAGTGTGTTAACAGCAACCCAAGTAAATGCTTTATACACAGAAACAACACCTTAGGCTAAAAAACAAAAAAAACAAGTAATAATAAACTATAAACCTATTGTCAAACATTTAAAACCAAAACCAATGACACTATATTACCAGACTCATTCGTGGAATAGTCAACCACAAATTTCAGATGAAACCAAAAACTTATGGAAACACCTTGCTGATAAAAAGCATTGGCGTATAACCCAGTTACCAAACGGTTTTTATCAAACTGAATACCAAGATCCAGAAAAAGATAATTGGATCGACATAACTAGGAGAGAAACAATTGAAGGAGCTGAAAGTGCTATTGACGCATCAGTCGAGCATTACAGTAAAAAAATTGAGTTCTTGAATGGTCCAAAAGTCGTTAAGACCTTTAAATAAAATCAAATAATCAAATTAAATTTAATTCAATATGTCAGACTTAATAGTCAAGAATCTTAATTTTGGGCAACGCGCTCAGAATCAAGTGTTTAAAGGAATTGATAAACTCACGCAGGCTGTTAGCTCCACTCTTGGGGCTAGCGGCAAGTGTGTATTACTTGAAGATGACAATGGTAAACCTATTATAACTAAAGATGGTGTTACTGTTGCTAATTCAATAGTATTATTAGATCCAGTAGAAAATATGGGTGCTACACTTTTAAAAGAAGCAGCCAGAAAAACAGTAAATGAAGCGGGTGATGGTACAACTACAGCTACAATTTTAGCACATGCTATACTTAAAGAAGTAAGAGAAACTGATTTAAAGGTAAGTGCAAGAGAATTAAAAGATGGTATCAACTCAGCTACAAAAAAAGCAATAAACTATTTAGAAGAAAATAGTATACCTGTTAAAGGTAATATGATAGACAATATTGCTACAATATCTACAAATAATGATCCAGAGCTTGGAAAAATTATTGGTGATGCTTTTAGAGCTGTAGGTAAAACAGGTGTAGTAATGATGGATTATTCACCAAAATCAGAAACAGAAGTAGAATTAGTTGATGGTATACAATATGATAAAGGTACTTTAAATGCTAATTTTATTACTAATCAAGAAAAGAAAAGTTGTGAACTAGATAATCCAGTTGTATTATTAATTGAATCACCAGTAAATAACATAAGACAAATACAATCAGTATTAGAGTATGTTATAAAAGAAAAAAGATCTTTGCTTATAATAGCAGATGTAGAGCCACCAGTTATGGCCACATTAGCTATGAATAAACAAAAAGGTAATATAAAAGTAAATATCATCAACGCTCCTACATACGGAGTAAATAAAAGAGAGCAGCTAGACGACTTATCTATGTTAACAGGTGCTACAGTAATAAATGAAGATTTAGGTGATGATATGGATCTTATACAACCAGAAATGTTGGGTACATGCTTAAAATCTACTACTACAGAAAAAGATACTGTAATACAAGTGGGTGAACCTTCAGAAGAAATTTTAAGCATTATTGCCCAAATTAAAGATGAAATAGCTGATGGACCATTACCAAGTAAGTTAGTTGGTTTAGAAAAAAGACTAGCTAGGTTATCAGCTAAAATAGCTATAGTTAAAGTAGGCGCAGATTCAGATATAGAATTAAAAGAAAAGTCTGATAGAATAGAAGATGCTATATGTGCTACTAAAGCTGCAATAAAAGAAGGTATAGTATCAGGTGGTGGTATAGCATTATTAAATGCTGCATTAGATATTAAAGAACAAAATGAATCTGAAAAGATTTTAACTAAAGCAATATTATCACCGTTTAAAACTATATTAGACAATGCTGGTATAGAAGTAAAAATACCTTCAAAAAAAGGTACAGGTATAAACGTAGTAACTGGTAAAAAAGTTAATATGATTAAATCTGGAATAATAGATCCTTTGTTAGTTACTAAAAGTGCTTTAAAAAATGCAGTGTCTGTAGCTACAACAATACTATCAACTGATTGTGTAATTAATAATTTAAGACATAATGAAGGCGATAGGAAATAATATTATTATAATACCTAAAAAAGTAGTTACTGATAAAACAAAAGGTGGTTTGTTTATAATAGAAAAAGATCGTGAAGATATAAGATATAAAGAAGCTACAATACATTCAGTAAGTGATAATATAAAGGGTGTTAAAAAAGATGATAAGATATATTATGACAAACACGCTGGTCATGGTATAGAAGTTAATAAAGAAAAGTATACAGTTATAAAATTACAAGATATCGTTGTTGTATTATGAGAAGACTCAGTGCAAGCGATATTAAAGAACTAAACTTATTTAAACATTATAGATTAGTTCGTAAATGGGCTTGCAGAAACAATAACTTAAACGATGCAGATTTAGAATTATTAATTTACTTCGACTGTATGGGTTTATTTTCAAAGCAAGATTTTAAAGTCGGTACTTATGCTTACAGTTGGGATAACAGGCGCTGGAACAAAATGATAAAAAACGATTGGATAGTTGTATGGAGAAATCGTAATAGAACTACACAGAAGTATAATATCTATCAAGTTTCTTTCAAGTGTAAACAACTAATAGCTAGAATGTACCGAATTATGTTAGGCGAAGAAGACGTACCTATAAGTAAAAGAAGAAATAAAATAATGCGAGGACAAACTTACACAGATAAAGTTTTAATCACTGCAATTAAAAATGTTAACAACGATAAACAAAGATAATATGAATGATATGAATAAACCAATAGGTAATGTAATGCCTAATCAACCTGGTACTGGTAACCAAGCTTTATATGATGGTCCTATGAAACAATATTCTGATCAGCTAAATCAAGCTAGTAATTTTTCTCAAGGTATGATGATGAAAAGTCCTTTAAAACAATTATCATCAGAAGCTTTAGTTTCACCTTTTAAAATGGATGATTTATCTGGCGATGGTAAAATAACACAAAAAGATGTGTTAATAGGCAAAGGAGTAATAGATAAACAAGGTAATAAATTATAATTATGAAAAAATCACCATTTTATAAAAAAGGTTCTGAATCCAAAATGGGTAAAGGATGTGCTGATACTTCTCAAGGATGCATTAGAAAAGACGGTAGTGGATTTAAAATATTAAATAATAAAAAAGGTGGTACTTGGAGAAGTGGTTATGCAACTAGAAAAGAAGCGTTAAATCAATTAAAAGCAATGCACGCAAATTAATATGGATACTAAAAAATTAAAATCAATATCAGCTGAATTAAAAAAAGCTTCTGCCATGCACAAGGCCCAAGCTTTAAAAATTGATAAAATGTTAAAATCAATAAAAAAATAAATATCATGCACGAAGATAAAGCATATAATAAAGCAAGTAAAAATAAAAAAGTAGGTATAGTAGGGGAAACTCACATATGGGATGGGCCATTAAATCAAACCGGTAGATCTCATGCTTCTGGTGATAGCTCAGGTATAACAGGTATGCAAGTATCTAAATATCCACAATCTAATACTGAAATGCAAGTTAAATATCCTATAACAGCGTTAGCTCAAGGCAAGAAAATTTAACATGAGCGTATCAGATATAAAATTACTCTCGATAAACGGGTTAGCTTTAGCTATTTCTATGACACATTTAGAAGTTTCATTAAAAATTGTACTTTTGCTAGTAACTATTGGATATACAATATCTAAGTGGGTAAAACTTAAAGAAAAGAAGTAATATTTAAACTATGGCGTACGTACAGTCTAACTCACCTTTTTTAAAAAGCAATGAACCTAGAAAAACAACTAAGGGTAAAGGAAGAAACTTCAGAACTACTGAAGAAGGAGCTGGAATGACTGCTGCTGGTGTTAAAAAATATAAATCTAAAAATCCAGGTAGTAAATTACAAACTGCCGTAACAGGTGATGTTAAGCCTGGAAGCAAAGACGCTAAAAGACGTAAATCTTTTTGTGCAAGATCAAGAGGATGGACAGGAGAAAGAGGTAAAGCCGCAAGGCGCAGGTGGAAATGTTAAATAAAACGATATAAATAATAATAATAAAAACCATGGAAAAAGGACACTTTGGAAAGTATACTGGCAATGCAAGGCATGCTCATACTCCTATAACTAAACACAACGTGCATGACGCTGAGCGTGATGATGCTGCTCATATTTCTTATTTAAAAAAAGATATTGATTATGATGCAAAACATAACAAAAGTAATATTGATATGACAGCTGATGAAAAACACATCTCTAAGCTTGCTGGAGATATTAAATATGACTCTAAAAAATATAAGAAATAATGGGATTTAAACTACCAAAAATAGGAAAAATATTTTCAAGCACAGCAGGTACTAAACCTCATGCTATGTCTATTGCAAAAGCTCAATCACCAAAACCTGCACAAGGTAATGTATCAGGAAGTAAATCACCTTTTCATGTTACAGCTACAAAAAAAGATTATGATAGCGGTTATGGAAAAAAAGGAGAAACTTTTAGAGAATATAAAAACCGTACTATATCTAATGGTAAGTATACTAAACCTTCATTTCCAAAAGCAGAAAATAAAGATGGTAAACCTACTGGTAGATCTAGCGCAACAGGATCAACAGCAAAAAGACGTACTGAACCAACAGGTACTAAAAAAATAGAAACTAAAAAAAGAATTAAAGCTAATAATAATTCTACCTCTAAATCTAATACTAAAGTTTCTAGACAATCAGATGAAGAAATAGCTAAAAAAATTGGAGAAAATAAAGTTAAAATGGAAAAAACTACTCCAACTGAAGTTAAAAAAGATACACGAACTGCTGGTCAAAAAAGAGCTGATAGAAAAAAGCAAAAACAAGACATGAAAGCTTCTGGTGCAAGTAGAAAAGAAAGAAGATTAGCTAAGTCTAAAGATAAAGCAAAAGAAACTTCTGAAAAACTAAAAACTGCAGACAAAGGAAGCAAAAGAGCAGAAAGACTAAAATCTATTAAAAGAAGACAAGAAAATAGAGCTAATAGACTTGCTAAAAGAAGAAATAAAAAAGGTGGAGATGATGGTAGTGGCAAAAGTGCTATAGATAAAATAGATACAAAAATTTCAACAAGTAAGCTTGATAATGCTTTAAATAAAAAAAATAAATCAAAAGGACCTGCTGGTTATGCGTCAGCTGCTCAACGTAAAGCAGTACATGCATCAAAAGCAGAAAAGAAAGCGAAGTAATAACGCTTATTAATTACAAACAAACGAAAAACTAAAAACTAAAAACTAAAAACAATGGCAAAATTTATAAAATTTAAATGTATAAACACTGCAGTTGTTGCTCCATTAGGACCAATCAACAGCGTGCTTGTAAATGTAGAAGATATAACAACAGTAACAGCAACAGGTGCTACAGGTGCTAACACTAAGACAGTTGTTATAGGATTAACTGGAAGAGCTGCACAAGCTGCTGGTTATCAAACATTAACATTAGCAGTATCCACTTCAACTGGCTCTGCTGTAAATCCAACATTAGTAACAGGACAAGACAATCCATTAGTAGGAGCAGTAAGAGGCGCTATGACATCAAATCCAGGAGGCGTAGTTACTACTTGCTCTCTAGGAAATGATCAAGCAGCAACACCTGTACAAATGTACTGGAGAACAGCTACTTATGCATAAAAGTATTGGTTTCGGCGATAGTGTAGAGAAATTTACTACAAAAACTGGAATCAAAAATATTGTTGACAGAGTATCACAAGGGCTTAATATCCCTTGTGGTTGTCAGCATAGAAAAGATAAACTAAATAAAATGTTTCCGTATAAAAAATAATATGGCTTTTAAAATTAAACCACCTTATACAATTGATAACACACCAGTGTATCATTTAGATTTTGAAGAAGATGGTTTACTTGGTAGAGCTGACAAAAACGGAAGTATATTAATAAATAAAAACATAACAAACCCTAAACAGAAAGCAGACGTAATAAAACATGAAAAAGTACATCTTAATGATATGAAAAAAGGTATACTAGACTATGATGATAAAAACGTTTACTGGAAAGGTAAAAAATATCCTCGTTCTAAATTTAATGAGGGTAATAAAAATTTACCTTGGGAAAAAAGGGCTTATAACGCATAAAACAAATAAAATGGGATACGGTAATAAATCAGTAAGTGGAGTACATCCAATACTAAAACACATGAATAAATTAGGAGGTAATCCTGAAATTAAATATGATCCAATCGCACATGATGAAAAAGGCATGGGTAGAGGTGGAAAACTAGGTACAGCAGAATATGGTAAAATGAAAGACGGTATGCCTGCATATGGTACTAAAAGCGAAGGTATGCCTAAGCATGGGTATCATGACAAAGGAATGCCAATGCACCACGGTAAAAAAGGTAAAGGTATGCCTCATATAGATAATATGGTTACTAAAGGTGCAGCTACAGATCATCATAAAGGTATGAGTACCGCACAAAAAATAAACCACCAAAAGAAAAAATAAATAATGTTTAAATTATTACTAGGCCTTTTAGGTAAAGGTAACGGAAATAAATCTGTTGCTGGCGGCTTGGCTTGGGAAATAAGAGAAGCAATAAAAGGTAAGGAATTAGATCCTGAAAAATTAATAGAATTACAGACTAAGATAAATGCAGTAGAAGCCCAGCATAGAACATTGTTTGTTGCTGGATGGAGACCATTTATTGGGTGGATATGCGGCGTAGCACTAGCATATAATTTTGTTGTAAGAGACTTGATTATATGGTTAACACCTACTTTCGAAACTCCACCCGCCTTACAAATGGATCACTTAATGACAGTACTTTTAGGTATGTTAGGATTAGGTGGTCTTAGAACTTATGAAAAAATAAAAGATAAAGTAAAATAAAAAATAATTATGTATCAAAAAAGTCAAGACGATGTTTTTACTGATGCAGTTGATGTTACATTATCAGCTACATTACGAGCACCAGGCGCATCAGCTGCAGGTATACCATCTGGTCAATTTACAGATACCACAGCTAATATAGCTGCAACAGCTCAAAAAGTTATTGCTTTTGCTTCAGGTGGAACTTTTTTAGGTTCTGCTATACCTAGTACTAGAGGTACTGGTGGCGCTCCCTTATTAACAGACACAGGATCACAGATGACAAGAACTGGTGCATCTTATGAAATAGAAGCTGATGGCACAGGGGCAATTACAAATGTAAGAGTAGTACAAACAAGACCCGCTGGAGCTACAAGTGCTCCAACAAATCCAGGAGCTGGACCTAACTTAGGTGCTAACACACAGACTATAGTCTTTGATGCAACATCACTTAATAATGCTTTTGGTCAAACTAATATTACAGGTAGTTTATCTATAGCTTTAGCTGGAACTGATTTACAACCACCAACTAGTGGTACTGATGCTGGTACTGATGGTGTTTATGAAGCTGATCCTCAATCAAATGGTAGTTTTGGATTATATGTAGGCGCAACTGGTGATATTAAATTAGAATTAGTTGGCGCACTTACAAACCAAACAGTTACTATTAAAAGTATTCCTGCTGGAACAATACTTCCTTTACAAGCTAGAAAAATTTTAATTGGTGATGCTGCAACTACTGCTAGTGAAATATTAGCATTATATTAATAAATTAAATTTAAATTAAATCAAATGAAAAAAGTAGAATTAAAAGCCGAGGAGGCTAAAACACAAATTACTGAAGAACAATTATCTAAAATACAAAAACAGCAAGAAATTTTAGCTGGTTTATTAAGAGATATAGGTTTTTTAGAAGGACAAAAACATGGTTTATGTCATAAATATGCTGGAGCAGTTCAAGATATGGATGATTTTAAACTTGAACTTGAAAAAGAATATGGTGCTGTTAATATTAACTTAGAAGATGGTACTTATACACCTATAGAAGAAAAAAGTGAGTAGTGTAATAAGAAAAATCAGCATAGGAGCTGATTATAAAAATGACGCTATGCACTATGCTATAGGACAGCAAGTGTATGGCGGTCATACTATATCTCATATATTATATAATGAAGAAGAGTTTTCTTATAATATATTTATTAAAAAAGGAGACGAGGTATTACCTTGGAAAAAATTTAATTCCAATATGGCTATATCGGTTGAATATGATTTAGAATACTAATGAACAGTGTTTATGATTTTATTATAAAACCATTAGGTGAAAGATATAATAATAAAGTAAATATTGATAATAAAGAATTAATTATTAATTCTAGTATTTCAGATCATAAATTTGTTAATAGGCTTGCCAAAGTAGTTAGTATCCCATTAGCTATAAAAACAAATATTAAAATAAACGATATAGTTATTGTACATCATAATTTATTTAGAAGATACTATAACATGAAAGGAGAATCTGTTAATGGTTCTAAATATTTTAAAGATGATTTATACTTTGCATCAGAATCACAAATATATTTATATAATAATGGTATTTGGAATACAAATAAAGATTTTTGTTTTATAAAACCATTACAAGAAAATAATGAGTTTAGTGTTGAAAAAGTAAAAAAGAATGTTGGTATACTAAAGTATGGTAATAGTTCATTAGAAGTGCTAGGAATAACTACAGGTGATGTTGTTGGGTTTAAATCTAACAGAGAATTTGAGTTTATTGTTGATAAGCAACTTTTATATTGTATGGAATCAAATGATATTTTAATTAAGTATGAACACGAAGAAAACCAAAGAGAGTATAATCCAAGCTGGGCAGAGAGCGGTAGAAGAATTAATTAAAGTAGCTAAAGAAGCAATAGTTGATTCTGATGATGATATCTCTGCAGACAGATTAAAAAATGCAGCTGCTACAAAAAAACTAGCTATATTTGATGCTTTTGAAATACTTAATCGTATTGAAGAAGAAGAAAATATGTTAAAAGAAACTAGTAAAAAAAATAAAGGAGCAAGTTTTAAAGGTTTTGCAGAAAATAGATCTAGATAATGTATAAGCAAACTCTTTATAAAATTTTACCTAATCATATAAAATCTAAAATACTTAAAAAAAATAATAGATATAAAAAATGGGAAGCAGGTTATAATGAAGAACATGATGTTGTTATTATTAGTAAGAGTGGTAAGATTGGTGAAATATATGAAATACAAGGTCTTAAAATTGCGCTTCCATTAATAGAAGACGCTTACAAAAGATCAGATAAAAAAGAAGAACAGTATTGGGAGGTAAAAGAATATCCTAAACAATTAGATAAAATTAAAACTGTATTTGATTGGAATAATTACCCTGCTCAATTTAAAGATAAATGGTATGATTATATCGATGAAGAGTTTAAAAGACGTGAAGAAGGGTTCTGGTTCTATAACGAAGGTGTTCCTAGTTATATTACTGGTTCTCATTACATGTACTTGCAGTGGACTAAAATTGATGTCGGACACCCAGAGTTTCGTGAATCCAATAGAATTTTCTTCATTTTCTGGGAGGCATGTAAGTTGGACGAGCGCTCATATGGACTGTGCTATCTTAAGAATAGACGATCCGGTTTTTCTTTCATGGCATCTTCAGAGCTTGTACACCAGGCCACTATATCATCAGATTCCAGATATGGTATTTTATCGAAGAGTGGCGCTGATGCAAAGAAGATGTTCACAGACAAGGTTGTACCAATATCCGTTAATTACCCCTTTTTTTTTAGACCAATACAGGACGGTATGGACAGGCCCAAAACGGAACTTGCCTACAGAGTACCGGCGTCCAAACTTACCCGTAAGAAACTCGATCAGAACGAACGTGCCGAGGAACTCGTTGGGCTCGACACGACGATCGATTGGAAGAACACCGGGGACAACTCGTACGATGGGGAGAAGCTCAAACTTCTCGCCCACGACGAATCGGGCAAATGGGAGAGGCCGGACAACATCCTCAATAACTGGAGGGTTACAAAAACAACATTAAGATTAGGTAGTAGAATAATAGGTAGATGTATGATGGGTTCAACATCAAATGCATTAGATAAAGGAGGTACTAATTTTAAAAAACTATATGATGCGTCAGACGTTACAAAAAGAAACAGAAATGGACAGACTAATTCAGGACTATATAGTTTGTTCATACCTATGGAGTGGAATTACGAGGGATACATCAATACTTATGGATTTCCTGTATTCGAAACTCCGAAAAAAGCGGTTAGAAGTATCGATGGCGGAGAAATTAAAATCGGTGTCATCTCACATTGGGAAAACGAAGTAGAAGGATTAAAAAATGATCAAGACGGTTTAAATGAATTTTATCGTCAGTTTCCAAGAACTGAAAAACATGCTTTTAGAGATGAAGCAAAACAATCTTTGTTTAATCTAACTAAGATTTATGAACAAATAGATTATAATGAAGATTTAAGAAACACAAACATCCTTACACAAGGAAGTTTTCAATGGGAAAATGGTGTAAAAGATACAAGAGTTGTTTTTTTCCCAAACAACAATGGCAGGTTTTTAGTATCTTGGATACCGCCTGTTAATTTACAAAATAAATATATAATTAAAAATGGTATTAGGTATCCTGGAAATGATCATACTGGTGCTTTTGGCTGTGATAGTTATGATATCTCTGGTACAGTAGATGGTAGAGGATCTAAAGGAGCTTTGCATGGTTTAACTAAATTTTCTATGGAGGATGTTCCTCCAAATAGTTTTTTTTTAGAATACATAGCTAGGCCACAAACAGCTGAAATATTTTTTGAAGATGTTTTAATGGCTATATCATTTTATGGTATGCCACTACTTGCAGAAAATAACAAACCCAGATTATTATATTATTTAAAAAGAAGAGGTTACAGAGGTTATTCTATGAATAGACCAGATAAAGTTTATAATAAATTATCTGTTACAGAAAGAGAAATAGGTGGAATACCTAATACAAGTGAAGATATTAAACAAGCACATGCTGCTGCCATTGAAGATTATATTGAAAACTTTGTTGGTTTAATTACTAAAGGTTATGGAGATATGTATTTTCAAAACACATTAGATGACTGGGCAAAATTTAATATAAATAATAGAACTAAACATGATGCTTCAATAAGTTCTGGTTTAGCTATAATGGCTTGTAATAAAAATAGATATACACCTCATGCTAAAAGAAATATATCATCAGTTCCTTTAAAGTTTAAGTCGTATGATAACAAAGGATATAATTCAAAAATAATCACATAAATGATTAACATAAACTATAACAGCAGCTTTCCAGATCAGGTAGTACCTGAGGCAGAGAAAAGATCTTTAGAATATGGATTAGCTGTTGCACAGGCAATAGAACATGAATGGTTTCGAAACACAAGTGGACAAAATAGATTTATTAATAATTATCAAAATTTTAATAGATTAAAATTATACGCAAGAGGTGAACAACCTGTTCAAAAATATAAAGATGAATTAGCTATTAATGGTGATTTATCTTATTTAAATTTAGACTGGAAACCAGTACCTATATTATCTAAGTTTGTAGATATAGTTGTTAATGGTATGACTGATAAAGGTTATGAAATAAAATCTTATGCTACAGATCCTTTTGCAGTAAAACAAAGAACTGAATTTGCTGAAAACGCAGCACAAGATATAGCTAATAAAGAAATATTAGATCAATTATCCCAACAATTAGGTAAAGATTTTTCTGTTTCAGGTGTTGGTTCTGATGAACTACCTGCTACTCAAGAAGAATTAGATATTTACATGCAACTTAATTATAAACAAAGTATAGAGATTGCTTCTGAAGAAGTTATTAATAATATTTTAGATTATAATAAATTTGATGAAACTAAAAAAAGATTAGCTTATGATTTAAGTGTTTTAGGTATAAGTTGTGTTAAAACTAATTTTAATTTATCTGAAGGTATAACTGTAGATTATGTAGATCCAGCTAGTATATGTTATTCTTACACAACTGATCCTAACTTTGAAGATCTTTATTATGTAGGCGAGGTTAAAAGCATGTCGTTGTCTGAAGTTAAAAGACAATTTCCTAATTTAACAGACCAAGAATTAGAAGAAATACAAAAATTTCCAGGTAGAAACTCTTACACAAATACTTATTGGGGTCAGTCTACACAAGATCAAGTACAAATATTATATTTTGAATATAAAACATATCATGATCAAGTATTTAAAATAAAACAAACAGAAAACGGATTAGAAAAAACACTAGAAAAAGATGATACCTTTAATCCACCAGAAAGTGATAACTTTAAAAAAGCTTCTAGATCTATAGAGGTTTTATATACAGGTGCAAAAGTGCTAGGGCTAGGTAATAATATGCTTGAGTGGAAACTTAGTGAAAACATGACTAGACCTAATGCAGACACTACAAAAGTTAATATGAATTATGTTATTTCTGCTCCTCGTATGTATCAAGGTAGAATAGAATCTTTAGTAAGTAAAACAATAGGTTTTGCTGATATGATTCAATTAACTCATTTAAAATTACAACAAGTGTTATCAAGAATGGTACCAGATGGTGTATATTTAGATGTTGATGGATTAGCAGAGGTTGATTTAGGTAATGGTACTAACTATAATCCATCTGAGGCTCTTAATATGTATTTTCAAACTGGTAGTATTGTTGGTAGATCATTAACACAAGATGGTGAATTAAATAGAGGTAAAGTACCTATTCAAGAATTACAAACTTCAAATGGTATGTCAAAAATATCAGCAATGATACAGACATATCAATACTACTTACAAATGATACGTGATGTTACCGGTTTAAATGAAGCAAGAGATGGTAGTACGCCTGATAAAAATGCTTTAGTTGGTTTACAAAAACTAGCAGCAGCAAATTC
>WLWG01001565.1_pt1 | contig 20115 bp, 17 predicted proteins | sample 6712871 | NCBI WGS metagenome assembly WLWG01 (sample SAMN12718693, study PRJNA515312) | sponge metagenome | isolation source: marine sponge | host: Mycale hentscheli | place: New Zealand: South Island, Marlborough, Capsize Point | collected 2003-05-01
TATCTAAAGCGCCGTTAATAGGAGCTCCTGATCCTCTACCTCCACCGTATACAAAGTCTAGGTAAGTTAATACTCCCATAGGGCCTTGCATTGGTACTACAGGAACTAAGTCTAAACCTACAGTCTGAGCAGCAACTTGCATAGCAAGTGGAAGAAGAGTGTAAGGCTTATCACCAGAACCAGAGTCTTGTCCACCGAAGGCTGCTTGAGATCCTGGATCACCAGGAAATCTTGTAGCACCCATACCGTTAACAGAACCTACCGTAGCAAATGCGTTGTTTTCATACAACTCGTGGTTATGACAATACTTAGACATCCATTCTAATTTGTTTCTGTCCTCTATTCCAGTAGTACTCTCAATAATTGGAGACCACTTACCATAGATTTCAGATTCATTAATTAAATTCATGTTTAAGAATTATTTTTGGTTTGGTTTTATTTATTAAAGCGCTTTTTCAGTCCTTCCGCAACTGTGTCCATGTAAACAGAAGATGTCTCATACTTAGAAGAATCAGAAGATTCATTCATTGTTTGAGTTTCATCAATTTGCTCAGACGGATTAGAAGCCCTTAAATCTCTCGTTGACCAAAAATGATCGATCTTGTATTGAGTATCAAGATTTCTCACACTTGCTTGAGCTTTAACAGAAGCTTGTTGAGATTCATTTAATGAGTCCCATGAGCTTTTGAATTTCTCAGGCATGTTTCCTAACCAATCGATTGATTTTACAGGCTCAGCAAATACGCTTTCCCATAATCCTGTAGCATCACTTGATCCGAACCAATTATTATTCTCAAATGTTCTAATAACTTTCGCTTTAGTTTCATCATCGAATGATTTGAATTCTCCTCTTTGTGATTCATTAAGGAAATGAAGAAAGTGAGTATTTGTAGAAGTTTCCTCCACCTTTTGCTTCTTGGCAGATTCAACTAACGCTGAAATTTTATCACTTAAATCGTTTTTGAACGTTGTAGTTTCTACTACAAGTTCCTCAGTTTCAGTTACCTCAACGTTTTCGTTAACCGTTTCAGTTTCTTCAACTTCTTTTTTAGTAAGACCTTCATTAATGGTTTTAGTCATATAATCTTGGTACTTACCTACATTTTCAATATTTTCTTTTAGATATTCTGAGTAGTTTGCAACAGCATCAACACCTTCCATTACGTAATTAGAATAATCGATAACTTTATCGGTTTGTTCGTTTACATAATCTTGATATTCGAATCTGTTATTTACATTTTCAGAAATATGCTTAGAATACTCAATATTTTGATCAGTCTTAAGACCAACATATTCAGCATAATCTTTTACCTTTCCTAGGTTCTCTATAATATAATCATTATGAGAAATAAGGTTATCAACATTTTCAGATAGATTTTCAACATATCCTCCAATTTGATTAACTCGTTTTGCGATTGACTCAGAGTATTTAATTAAATCGGCATTTGCAGAAGATTCATTTAATTTCGATATTTCCGCTTCCAGTCCTTCGACCTTTTCTTTAACGATTTTTGAATATTCGTTAAAATCTTCTACAGAAATGAAATTACCTTGACTCTCCATAACCGGTGTAGCTTCATTGGTATTTTCCATTGTATTTAATTCTTTTTCTATTTCAGTATTATTCTGTTCTATATATCCATTGAGTTCGTAGATTTGTATGTCATCATCATCAAAGCCGAATTGTTCATTAACTCGATTCAATTCTGCGTTCTCAAAACCGGGATCAGCAACTAGATCGTATGTGAATAATTTTTTAATTTTTACATGGCCATTACCTTCGACCACTCCAGCAGCTCTGCTTGAAATGTGTATTGGAATACCTCCATCTACTAAAGCCTTAGCTTGTTTACCAGCATCTGTATCCAAAAGGCGAATTTTTCCTCTTACAACTTTATTAGCTTTATCATAGCTAATTTCTTCTATTACGTGAGATACGTTCTTAAGAGAAATGTCAAATTGCTTTGGGTGATCTAATTCACCTAAAAGCTTTCCGGTCTTAATTTTTTCTTGTAATTGGTCGATGTGAGGAATCAATTCCTTTTCGTCATAGATACGATTGTTCTTGTTCTTTTTACCTATTTCAGAGAAGACTCCTTCTAAAACATACTTATCATCGCCACTTCCGTTAGCTTCTAGTACGCTTGAGGACCTCTCTAAAACTAATAATTTTGTATCGTTCATTAGGAAAGATTATTTTATCATTTTAATTATATATCTCCATCAAAATATAGATTTTACATTTCCTCGTCTGCCATTGCATCGAGTTTTTCTTGCTCTCTATCTTTTAATGTTTGATTCTGTTTCATATCTGCTTCGCTGAGGTTCATGAATCGTCTGATTAACCATTCGGATGAGAAGTATTTAATCTCATTTCCATTTGGATCATAATCAACAAGACCATCTTTCATGGCAGTTACAAAGTCAATACGTTTTTGAAGTAATTCCATTTCTTTCATTTCCTCAAATATGTTATATTTGTTAAACTTAACACCTATTTGAGATTTGAATGAATCATCATTCATAAGATCTGGATAATCTAAAGTCATTTGAATCCATAGCGGTTTAACCACTATTTCTTGGAATACCGAACGTAATCTATTAATGAATCTACCAAATTTGATTTCATCTCTAGTCATACCTTCAGCGTTGATTTCCCATGATGGAGGATTTTCAACATCGAATCTGTTCATTGGTATTTTAGAAACTCTACGTAGATTTTCTTTGAAGTATTTTAGAGAATCTGTATCTGAAAGATCTGGTCCATCGCCACCAATTGTTTCGATTTGTGGAGAACCAGCATCACCTTCAGGTAACCAATACTCTTTATTGAAAGGCATCATAGGACGCCCATTAGTTTTTAATTCACCTGAATCGTAATCAAAATCGACTTGTTCACGATAGTTTTGCATAAGAACACCAAGAGATTGTTTTGCTCTTGTTTTTGACTTACCACCGACAGGTATAATAAATTTTGTTTTGAATGATGAATTAACCACTGCCCAAATAATTCTAGAATGCTCCATGATTCTTAGAAGGTTAAATGAACGTATTAGTCTTTCTGTATAAGAAATTCTAGTTGGCGAATTCATGTTGGCATATGAGATGTATAAAACTTGAGAATCATAAAGGTTTCTAGCCTTTCCAGGAATATCCTTAAATTGTTTCCAAACTCGTTTTCCTTGATCATCAATACCAGGTTCAAGTGATATTGGATCTAATTCCTTGAATCCGATAACATTTCTTTGTTCGTTATCATATATTATCTCAAATGCAAGATAACCATCAACTAGCCATTTTCTAAAGTATGACCATGCAGTAATATCGTTATTGAATCCAAAGTATTGATAAATTCGTTTGAAGTTAATAGATATAGCTCCTCGAATTTCTTCTACTTTATCTTCTGCTAATAAATCATCATCAAATAAAAGCGGATCACAAAAATAGTTTTTGTCATCATATACAATACATTCATCGCAAAGAGTATCTAATATTTCTTCAATTTCATCTTGTACTGCAAATCTTCTTAATTCTTCCCTTTTCTTAGGATATGATTTGTCAAATATTGAAATTGATTTTTTAAGTGCGATATCAGATAAAGCTAAGTTAGCAAATAATGCGTAATCATCATAATCACCACCAACTAAACCTCTCGGATCGTATGTCCATCCAAACTGATCTTCAACGATACCAACTGCTTGAGAGTTACGAAGTACCATATCATCGTACTTCATTCCAAATGAACTTAATTGTTTAAGTGCACTTGAAGCAACGAAACCTCTTCCTGAACTATCGCCTCTTTCTACAAATCCTGCCATGTTGTTTTATTTTTTATAGTTTATATATTCGATCACTTTTTCTTCCTTGCTTTGACTAGGTATTCTTGATATAAAGCGATAACATCATTTTCTTGTGTACCATCATAATCGTTCCAATTACACATAACCATTTTTACCCAATCCTCATAACATACTACTGCCAAATCAAATGTATTACTTATATAATACTGTCTTAAAGCGAAATCTAAACCCCAGCTTCCGAGATTCTTTTGTAATAAATCAAAGTCCATATCGACTTGTTCTTGTTCATATGCTCTTCTGTAATTTTTACCAGCAGCCATTGCAACAATATCTTGTTTGTAAACTCTAAAGATCTCCCCAACCATCCAGTATCTAACTTCTTTAGGTAAGAAATTTAGATTCAATCCTAATTCACACTTTCCGTTAGGTGCTTTACCTAAAGATATTATCATTGGAGATCTGTCGTAATATGATAATTTGTCCTTTGTAACTGGATCATATCGAAATTTGAACATTTTTCCTAGTGTGAATTCTGAATCAGAAAATGGCATAACCGATGTATCATCTTTAGATTCAAAAGCCTCTTCGTACCATTCCATTACGTATTTAGCAGCTTGTCCAGCACCACCATATTTCTTTTCCCAATCAAGGACGTAATCTTTGAAATCTCTATCGATTTCGTATAATTCAGGTTCCTCTGCAAATGCTTTACCGTAAAATTCGTCAGCCATGATTATTTAATAGTCTTAAAAAAGTCTTCTGTTATTATTTTGAATTGTAATCCCTTTCTATTACAAAACTCTTCTGCATATTTGACTTTGCACATATTTGTAACGTACATTTCATAAGCATACTTAAAATTCTTAACAGCTTTTTTAGTTTTTCTTTTTGGAGGTTTAGGTTCTTTAAGTTGTGCAGATGGTTTAATTTCGATTAAATATTTCTGACCTTCTTGCATTTCAATTAAAAAATCAGGATAATATTTGTGCTCTCTGCCATCTAGACTATTTATATATTTAATCTCAAATGGTTCAGATACCCATCTCTTAACACCACTCGTTGATTCACAGTATTTACAGAATTTATATTCCCATGAGGATCTATAAATTATTGGACCCTTTCCAGCATATTTTTTACATTCATTTACTGGATAGTATCCTTGTCGAAAGCCAGAGTTTCGTTTAGGTTTGTTGTTCTTAATGCTCATAAAGAATAGATACCACTTCCTTCTTCGCCATTTCCAGACATTCGGATAGTGCCACTATATTTTTTTGGATGTAATTTATTCCAACCTTTAGCGTAGCCTTTCTTAGCAATTTGTGTATAATATGCAAAGGCATTATTAGATTTTTCAGGATTGAAACGATCCCAATACTTAAATAAATCCATTTGAGCAAATGCTAGACAATCACGCCTATCTTCAGGATTTTTATATTGTAGCTTCCTAATAGCCCTTTCAGATAGCATTATTAACATCTTAATAGCTTCTGGAGTTAATTTTCCTTGTTCCTTTGATTTAATTATTTCAGGTACAAGATTTTTATTTGTAACGTAATGTTTAGCCATGTCTTATTGTTTAATTAATATATGTTATATGCTGCCAGACTGGTTTTGTTTCAAACAGAAAAAGGGAGCCCATTAAGGACTCCCTTCATAATTGTCAAAAGGAAATTATATTACAACGTCTAAGTATTTCTTTTGTACATCAACAATTTCGTTAGATGGTAGTATGCATGCAATCATGTCTTTACCTCCACCTTCAGTATATTGTCCAGCATTCACTTGTATTTTAGTTCCTGCTTTATATCCGTTAGTTTTAATCTTTAATTCTCCCATAACATAATCAGCATCACTTGCTTCATGAACTGTTACGTTTTTAGATTTGAACATTTTATTCAATTTGGCTTGTTGCTCTTCAAGAGCATCAGAAAGAACTTTCTTAGCTTCTTTGATTTGATCCATATCATCCATTCCTAATTCAGAAAGTTTAGAGATTTCATCTTTAATATAATTGATTCTCTCGTAAATATCTTCTTCAGCTTTAACTTTATCAGATTCAATCTTAGCTTCACCTTCTAGAATATCTCTTACGCTATTAGTAATGTCGTAATTTACAAATTCTTGTACAAGATTAATTGCATCCGTTGCAGTTTCTGGCTTGATTAAAACGTTTTCGTTCATTGCCGGGTTAACTTTATTTACATAAACACCGTTTTCGGTTTTCATTAAATTAACTTCAACTCCTTCGTAAACATTTGATTTGATAGTCTCAACAAAATCTAATTCGTAAAGATTATCCATTTTATTAAGTGCATGTTCTAAAACTCTGATTGTATCGTATTGACCGTATCTGAATTTTCCGTTAGCCATTAATGTAGCAGCTAATTGAGATTCTTTAACTAATTGACCATCAACATAAACTTCAGTTTTTGTTTCTTCGCCTTCCTCAACCCTATTAAGATCGATATTACAACCATTTTCGCTTAGTCTTAAACCTGATTCAGTAACATTAAAGTTTTCAGATAATTCAATTAGTTTAACAAAGTCTTCTGAAATTTCGTTGTTAGAAGCTAATCTAATATCTTCCGATTCGTTCATAGCATAAACTCGTTTTCCAACACAAAAAATAGTTTCACCGTTTTCGTTTTCAAGAACTGGAGATACCGGAGTTGATTTTGAGAATTTCTTATCGGTAGTTTTATTAGATCCGCTTAAGTTATTAGTCATTTCTATTAATGATTTGACTTCAGGTACCCAAGAGTGTTTAGATAATTTAGCAGAAACGTTTTTTCTAAGATCTGATTCATTAAGATCTTTTATTTCTTCTAATGCATTTATTGCAGCTGCATAAGATTTTTGATGTTTAGAAGTTCTTACTGTTTCGAGTGTATTAAGAACCGCAAATGATAATTCGTTTTCTTTTACGAACTTAATAGACTCATTAATAAATGAATCTACCGGAGCTAACCAATCGTATTGTTTCATCTCATTGCAAACATCTCTTAAGATATGATAATCAGATCTATTTCCGATTTGTCTCATGTATCCTTCAAGAATGTATCTAGAATTACCATTATTATCGGTAACTGATTCGTATAGATTTTCCAACCTAGTTCGCAAATCAAGAGTTTCTATGATTTTTGACATTGTAATTTAGTTTTTTTTATTAGAAATTTATTTATATATCTTAGGCTTTCTTTGATTATTTATTGAATCTATGTTTAAGTCCTTCAGTTACAGCATCCATGTAAGGATTACTAACAGATTCTTCTTCAACTTGAACATCATCACCAGTTTCTTCGTCTTCGATATCTTCTTTATCTTCGACTTCTTTACCGTTTTCTAGTTCAACCTCTTTAGTTTCTTTAACTGATTCGTTTTGCATATCACTCCAAAATGCTTTCATCATTGTTTCCATGCCTTTTTCGAATTTAACTCCCATATCTTCAACAAATTTCTTTGCTTTTTTTATAAAGTCTTTTTCGTCTTTAGCTTCTTTAGCAAGTAAGTGTAGTTCACTCATTGCACCATCGTTAAGCATTCTTGTAATATCTTCAGTAATTTTAGATTCACCTAATAGCTTTTTGATTTTTGCAAGTTTCTTAGAATCTTTTGCTAATTCCTCAGCAGCATCTTTAATTTTACTTGTAGCATCATCCATTGCACCATCAACTGCATCTTCAGGAGATTCACCATCTTTGATTTTAGCTTCTGGAGAATCTTCACCATCTGGTGCCTCATCATCAGGTCCTTGAGTTTCATCTTCATCACCATCAGCAAGATCATCTATCATATCATCGATATCTTCTCCGTCACCTTCTTCTACTTGAAGAGTATTCTTATTTAGTTTCTCGTCAACTTTTGCATCTTTGTCATCGTTAACAGCATCGCTACCACCAAGGCCTAAAAGAAATGCAGCAGCGGCATCTTCAAAAGTTTTCTTTTTAGCTTCGTTAACACCTTCTTTAATTCCGAATTTATGTAGAATTTTAATAGCCGGTACCGCTTTGTCCATTTTACCAGCACCCATAATAGTCAATTTACCGTTATTAGTACCAAATTCAATACCAGCATCAGTAAGTGCTTTATATAGTTTTTTATCACTTGGGTCTGTAATTTCAAATTCCCAATCGAACTCGTCATGTTTAAGTGGTTTAACCATGAATTCATTTAATTGATCGTATATCTCGCCTTCATAAACAACCGCTCCATCAGGGTCATAAGAATAAACCGCATAACCACCTCTTCCTAATAATGCAATTGCATCTTCATTAGGATCTAATTCATCGGCAGCACCACTGTCATCAAATTGAGCTAAATCAGCAACGGTACCAACACCAACTACAGTATATGGTTCATCATTGTAATCAATAGCAACGTTACCTGGTTTTACTTTTCCGTGTGGTCTAATTGATCTTTTAGGTTTCTTATTAATAAGAGCTTTTTCGTTAACTTCTTTACCTTCCATAACAGCAAGTTCTAGATCTTTGATCATTGCAGCTAATTCCTTTCCACTAAATCTTTCTTCTGGTGCAGTAGAGAATTGTGCACTTGATTTGAATACATATTCACCTTGATCTCTACCAACATATTCGTATTCAGCTTGCCATGAATTCATTCCTGGCTCATATATAACATAATCTCGTCCATCAACTAAATCTCGAATTGATTTAACATATCCTTGAATATCACTCGGTTTTACCCATTTAGGATAGATTTCTTTTCCTTTCCATCTAGAAGCTTCAAGTAAAACAGATTCACTTAAACGATTCATTCGTAAAGCAGTTTTAACATAAGGTACATTCCAAGCTAAATAATCTATTGCCTCTTCAGAAAGTTTAGCTTTCTTTAATTCAGCAACAAGATCTGCACCAATTTGTTGTCGTTGTTTAACCATTTGTTTTTCAACTTTCTTAATAGCTTTTAGATCTTCATCTGAATTCTTACGTCTTTTATCAACAGTTTTCTTACGTTGTTTAATGAGATCTTTAGAGAATTGAATTAATTCTTTTACTTTAGGACTCTTTTGCATAAAGTCAAGAGCCTCTTTAGCACCTTTCTTATCTTTATAATCAGACCATAAAGATTTTGCTTTTGCAATCAAACTAACTCCAGTAGCAGCAACACCACCAAGAACAACCATACTTAAAGCTAATCCCATCCAAACTGCGATTTTACCAGCTTCCCAACCAGCACCACCTTGAAAGAATTCCCAAAATCCTGGCATATCAAATTCGTTTATTGCAGCTTCATCTAGATCGTCTTCCTCTTCGTTAATATCACTAAGGAATTTAGTTGCCTTTTCTTCAAAAGTCATTTTTTTACCTTCGTTCATTTCCTTTTCTAAAGAAATTTCAGGTACATTCATTTCGTTAAATACCTTTTCTATTCTCCAAGGTGCAACACCGATAGAATATAAGTATGTTCTTATGACTGATTCGCCTTTACCTTCGCTAATAAGTTTTTGTACAATCGGCATTAAGGAACCAGGTCCGTAAAAGTTGTACTCACCTTTTGCTACAAGATTTTCATTAACGAAATCATCAAAGCTTTTTAGTTTGCTCATTTTGGTAGTTTTATTTTATTTATTATATATTTATCTTCCGACATTTTTATGATTGTGTGGCACCTCCATTTGGTGGAAGCGGATCACTATAACCTGAAGGTGTAAATGGCCAAGCATCTTTTGGTGGAGAACCGGGTTCGTTCGTTTTTAATAAAGAATCTGTGAATGGATCTGTTACTCCAACGAATCCTTCTTTCTTTGCGATATTCATTCTATTTCCGAAGCCTTCCATTACATTACCGGCAAACATTTCTGTATTTCTAGGTCCAAGGAATCCGTTTTCTTCATTTTTGAAAATTGGCATAAATGTTTGAACTTCGATTGTATAATTAATCTTCCATTCTTTTTTATCACCAAATGTAAATTCAACTGGCCTTTCTTTTGCAAAATCTTCAGGTAAAGATGCTACTGCCGGAATTCTAGTTCCATCGATATCAATTTGAAATAAGTTGTGTTTATAGAATATTTCTATGGTTCTTTGTATGCCTTTGAAAACATCTAAATTTGAATCAACATATAAATCACATAAAAAGGTCAATTTCAAAGGAACCATAAAAACTTCTGAATTAAATGTTTTTAATGTGCCATCATCTTGAACTCTTTGATAAAAGGCTCTAACAAATTTATTAGTCAAAGAACCAGCATCAATAGCAATGCCATCTAATTGAAGTATTGCTCTAGGTAATTGGTTGTATACCGATTCTGCATGATTTTTATCGGTACCACCAGCAGTAACAGTATTCATAAACATATCCATCAAAAATCTTTCATCACCAGTTGTGCTAAAATAAAATGGAACGTTAACTTTCCTTTTCTCTGTTTCTGAGATTTGTTGATACCACCACATCTTATTATTCAATGTAGCTAACACACCAACAATAATGTTACGTAGGATTACGTCATCTTTGTTAAATTCTAAATCATAAAGTTGAGACATCTATAAGATATTGTTTTTTTATATATCCATTACACGATTGACTCTAACTCGATTTTCGAAAAGCCACCTTCTTTAACAGCCTCAGCTTTGATATCGAATAGATTGACAGGTAATTCGGAGTGATTGATTACCCATGTGTTAAGACCAGTTTCTTTTACTGTATCTTTAAGAATTGCGATTATTTCGTGAATACCAGCACCATCAATCGAAGAGAAGATTTCATCTAAGAAAAGCATATTTACGCTTGGATATCTTACCTTCAAAAGTTTGATCATTGCTATAATAATAACAAAATCTGATTTTTTACGTTCACCAGTACTCATAGTCTTTGGATTGATTTCTTCGCCTAATGAAGTTATTTTACAATCGAATTTTTCGTCAAATTGTATTCTATGAGGTATATGCATTTGCTTAACCATCGTATCGATGGAAGCGTTAAGTGGAGGCAATATAGTTTTTAATGCAAGGTTTTTAACACCTTCATCACCAAGAATATTTTCAACAACTTCAAGAAATTTTTCGTTTACTTCCTTTTTATGTTTATCTGAATTCTTAGATTTTGTCTTTGAGTTATTTTCGTTAATCAGTTGTTTTAAGTATTGAAAGTCTTTCTTTTCTGATTTTGATATAACATCATTTAATTCAAATTCATATTGACCAATAAGTGTTTCTAATCTCGTTATTGAATCTTTAGAACTTCTTACAAAACCATCACATTTAGATAAATTTTCCTTTGCTGATTTAAGCTCTCCGCGTATATTAATTAAATCGGCTTTCTTAGTTTTAGCATTGCTTGCTAATTCCTTTCTCATATGATCATGATCAGCACCATGAAAATCACTACCACATGTTGGACATTTGTCTTTATCGTATAAATCGATAGATTTTTTCAAAGAAGATAAATCGTTGATTAAAGTTGATTCACCAGATGATTTCTCTTGAACTATCTTTTCTAAATCAATATATTTATTATTGAGTTTTTGCAAAGTTTCTGCCGTATTAGCATGTTTTTCTTTAACAGTTTCTAATTTATCTTCATATTCTTGAATCAATTTAGTTTGATCTGTTCTACGTTCTTTCTTCAATAATTCAATCTTATCATTGATTGACATAATCGATTCTTCAAGTATATTTAATTCATCATGTAATGTTTGTATATCTTGACGAGCTTCTCTACGTTTTTCTCGAACAGATTCTCGCATTTGATTGATAATCGTAAACCCAAACAGTCTATCAACAATATTTCGTTTATCACCACTTGACATTGTTAAGAATGATTTGAAGTCATTAACCGAAAGTATGATAATATTCTTAAAGACTTGGTATGGTATATCATATAATTCAGTCTCTAAATATTCTTGTACGTTTTTATTACCTGCTTGATCGTATGGTTTACCATCAATAAATAATTCAAAGAAGTTAGGCATTATACCTCGTTTAATTGTAACGTTTTTTCCTTTACATACTAGCTGAATAGTTACTTCCATTCCTCGATTAATTCGATTAGCTAAATCACCTAATCGTTTTCCTTCAACTTTGCCATAAAGTGCATATGTTATTGCTTCTGCAATTGAACTCTTTCCTGCACCATTTTGACCAACAAGAAGATATAGCATACCTTCATTTGTAAAGTCTATTTTCTGTGGTATGTTTCCATATCCATTAAAGTTTTTCCACTCTATGCTTTTTATATTCATTTGACTGATTCGTTATATGTTGTTTTTAATAAGGCTAATACCTTCTTTTTCATATCATCTTCTAAAGACATATTACCTACGTATTTTTCACAAAGATTATATGTGTTCAATGTTTTATCATAATCAATATCATAATCGATTTGTACGTTTGATTCATCTAATTCAAATGGTATAACATCTAATCGTTTAGACACTTTACTAATTTCGTCAATTAATGGAGTCACTTGATATTTCATCAAATAATCGTTAGGTACATAAACGTCCACAAAGTTATTTGTTGAGATATCAATGATTTCTTGAAGTGTACTTTCAAGTGCTTTGTTAATATAGATCTTAACGAATTTTGGCGAATATGTATTTTCATAATAGGTTTCCTTACCATCGTTTTCAAAATCAACACACCAAAAACCTTTTGAATTATTAGCATCGCTCCTAGTCATTTGATAAGGATTACCGACATAAAGAATGTTCTTATATTCTTGTGCTAAATGTATATGGCCTGTATAAACTCGTTTGAATCCTTTACAATCACCACTATCTAATCCTTCGCCACTATGTCGATACTTGTCGAATTTTGCTCCCAAGACTGTAGTGTGACAGAATAAATATTCAGCATCACTACCAGCAATACAAGTTGCTTCATCTGCATGTGATTTCCTCCATGGCATTAAAAGAAGACTGGTATCTTTTGTTTCGATTGTTATTGGTTCTTTATAGACATTAACATTTGGAATGTACTTGATTGTATCGAGTGATGTGATATCGTTTGTATTCTTTCTCATGATATCATGATTACCAGCAATACAATAAATGCCATCTTCAAATATTTCACTGAATTTTTCGAATAGTCCTATTGTTCTGTGTAGAACTAATAAATTTACACTTTGTCTGTTATCATAAACATCACCACAATGAATTAGAATGTCTCCTTTCTTGTAATGTTTTTTTACTGCTGGGATAAAGAATTCCTCAAAATACTCGATCATCCTATCCAACCATTCAACGCTATTATTTCTAGCACCAAAATGAGAATCAGATATTATCCATGCCCTCTTTGCTTTATCGTTTGTAATTTTCATATTAGAATAATGGACCGCCTGTTTTTTCTCTCATGTTACCGGTACTTCGTAACTCTTCTATTAATTCTTTTTTGAATGTGTTTGAAAGTGAATCGTAGAACTTATTTGAATTGATATCAAAATAATCTTGTACTATCGAAAAGATTTGTACTCTTGGAAATTTAGGAAGACTAGCAGAAACATATGAATATACTTCATTGATTTGCATTTTATTTAGCTTTCGATAAGTTCCTTCTTCATCAGATTGATTCAATTTAATAAAAGGACTTTTTTCTAAAACTTCCATAACAACCTCATATGACATATCGTATTCTAACGAATCGATAAAATCTTTACCTTTGTTATACGATGATGATAATTCAAAATTTGTATCAGGTCCAGTGTATGCAGTTGTTTCGTAGCTATTATCAAATATTTTATCTTGTGGTAATGTTGTTTCTAGATCTAGTGGATCTATTTCACCTTTTGGTTTTTCTTCGTTATTTTCTTTTTTATTTTCTTCGTCGAACATAGTTTTGTTTTAAGTTAGTGAATGAACCATTTCATCCGTTTCTGTTAGTCTCATATAATCGTAATTAATTTCGTATCGATTCTTTGTATTCTTACCGCTACCTTTACGTACTTTAAGAATTTTTAACCAATATTCATTTGCTAAATGCATTGAACTGTCTTGTATAATACCGTACATAAAATCAACAGTGTGACCAAGTCCAGCAGATTCTGCGATATTACCCATGTTAATTTCTGATGAATCATAACCACTACGATTAATTTGAGTAGCTGTAATTATTATCCATTCATTCCTTTGTGCCATTGCTCTTAAATCCTCAGCAATTTGCTTGATTTTCATGTAAGTATTTTCTGAATTAGGATTTCTTTGATTTTGTAGAATATTTATGTAATCTACAATAATGACTTTTAATTTGATTCCTTGTGAATCTTCTAACGTTGTTAAATAGGATTCAACATCATTAACAGTAGCTTGTGATGTTGGAAATTCTTTTACGTATAAGTTTCCTGGTGGAATTAATTGACCGCTTAAAGATGCAAGTTTCTTTTTAACTTTTTGTGGATCTCTTGCAAATTGTTCATATTTAGAAAGTGGAACATTAAGCATGTTTGCACCTAATCTATGTACCACATCCGCATCAGCCATTTCAGCCGATATGAATGCAACATCAAAACCTTCCTTAATATAATTTACAGCATCGTTTGCTAACCATATTGATTTACCGATGTTTTGTTCACCAGCATAAGCAATTAAGTTTCCTGGTGAATATCCACCACCAGTTCGTTGATCTACCCATTTATGATTGGATGAGATTTTATTTTCAGTGGCTAGTTTGTGTGATTCTGGATCAAAGAAATTAAGACCAATAGAATCATCAAATACAATTGAATTTCTTTCAACAAAAAGTTGTTTTATTTTGTTAACGATTTCTTTGATGTTTTGAGGAGTTACTTGAGTCGATTTCATGTATTTCAAACCATCGATAAAAGTCTTATCTAAGTTTTTCCATAATACCCATGCTTCAGTAGTTTCCTTTAGCCATTCTTCATCGTAAGATTTTAAGCTTTGACCAAATACAAGATCAACTAAAGATTCAGTTAATCGATCTCTAAATTTATCTTGTTTGGTAAGTAATTTGATTTGTTCTTTGGATGGTGCTTCTTTGAATCGAGAATGAAAAGCCTGTGATACTTCATACATAAGACCTAATTCCTCATTTTCAAAGAATTCAGGTTTTACAGACTTGAAGTATTTGGTGTTGTCTAAGACATATAAATAAAATGCCTTTTCAAATTCTACGATATCTAACATATTTTACCTTTTAGATATTTTATGATAAAAAGTGTGTTTAGTTTCTTTTACAACTTCAACATCACCTTTTTCAATTAATTCAGCTAAAAGATCAAGGGCTCGTTTTGGCAAGCCCTTTTCTTTAATAAGATTGTTTGTGAACATTGTATCAGATTCTGTAGGTAGGCCTCTATATTCATGTATGAAATTAGCACCTCCTTCTAAGTGATACCATTGATCAGCTATCGCAAATAAATCTTCCTTTGTAGGATATTCAGGATTATCGATATATGAGCCAATGATATACTTAATTTTAAGATCATTCCTCGTCATCTCCATCGGTATCGTTTGATTCGATTAATTCGTTCAATTCCTCAGTAAGATTTTCTCCTACGCCATATTGGAATGCAGCTTTAATCGCATTTTCATCTAATTGTTTCAGGACTTCCATAGGAAAACCAGTTGGTGAAAATAATTCTTGAACATCGATAGTATCACTTACTGTTTTAGAAACCCATTTTCTTGCTTTATCATTTTTCAAGATTGTTAATTCTAATCCGTTCGCAGTTGATGTCCATATATTATCTCTAAGCTTTTCTTTTTCTTTATCAGAAACTTTTTGTTTATCGATATCTTTAGCTTGTATGATATTACCTTTTGCAATACCGCAAGTATCCCATGATATGTAATTTTCAAGACCAATAAATGCATTCATTCCTTTATCAAAATGTATAATGAACTTAATTGGTGTTGGTTTAGCAAACCTATTCTTGTTTGGCGTTGCAGTCACTACAATACCGGCTTTATTACCACCTTCCTTTAATTGAGCTTTTCTCAAAAATAATATTATTGAGGCGAAGTATTCGGGACCAGTACCACCACCCGCTGTAACAATAGGGATAAAAGATTGACCGGAATAAGTGTGATTAGTAAACACAAATGGTATCTTAGATTCTGCAAGTTGTGTACCAAGAATTCTAAACAATGATTTGATTGTTTTAGCTCTTGTCATATCCGCTTTATCACTTCCACTCATTGCATCATCAATTTCTTTTTGTGAAGCAAGATTACCAAGTGAATCTAAGCAAACCATAATTTTAGGTGTATCTGCACCTTTACGCTTTTGCTCGTTAATGATACTTATTAGATTCGTAATAGATGTTCTAAATTCTTGTATTGTGTTACAAGGTTCGTATCTAAATTTTGTTGGATCAATTCCAAACTTGTTGATAACATCAATATCAACCGCTGTTTCTGAATCATAGAAAATGATTTGATAACCTTGCTTTTGTGCTTGTTTAATTACGTTTAATAGTAAGAATGTTTTTCCTGTTCCTGAAGGTCCAGCAAAACAAACTGATCTGTTATTAGGAATTCCACCAAACAAAGATCCGCTCAAACATGCGTTAAGAAGATAGTTACCACTTCCAATATATTCATCGATTTTTGAGAAAGTACTTTTATCCATCGTATCACCGTAAAGTGAATGCTTAGATAAAGACTTATTTAATTCATCGAATGTGAATTCTTTTGTTGCCATATTATTTATTTTTTGTTTTTACATTTACATGACTTGCAATTTCCCTTGCAAGATTTTTCGGTTATTGTATATTCAAAAGGTCCGTTATGTGTTGAAGACCAAGTATTTAGTATTCGTATAACAAAACTTTCGTATCCTGTAAAATTAGCAATCACATCTTCAACTGTTGTATTGTCGTCGAGTTCGTGAATGATAATTATTTTTTCTTTTTCGTCTACTGTGTATTTCATAAATTTAGAATAATGATATTGTATATGCTAAGCTTCGGTTTAATCTTGGCATTCCTGATGGAATGATTATACGATTAAGAGGTTCTAGAATAAACATTTCAAATTGTCTTTCAATGTCTATTTTAGGTGCAAGTTGATAAGGATATTCACCAGGATTATAGCCAAATACATCACAAAATTGATCTTTAGCATAATACCATCTTATTTTATCGCTCGATTTTATCAAATCAAAATTATTCTTTTGATCAGAATTATTGATGAGGTAATTATGATAACCACCTGCTCGAACATGTATAGGACATCCTTTGTATAATTCAAATTGACTTGTATCGTTAATTACAAATTTATTGTAATCACCAATTCTACGATTAGATGATATTTGTTCGATATCAGCTAATTTGAATTCAGTTTTAATTTCTTTAAGAACTTGTGTAAGACCAGCAACCGCATCATTATCTAATTTATCTTTTGAAAATAAGAATTTAACTAGATCCGTTAATCTTTGTCTACAAAATGCTGGTGTTGAGGATTGTATAATTTCAAGACCTTTAGTTGATATGTAAGAAAGTGAATCATATTCTTTACCATCCTTCCATACAATGTTTTGTACATATTTCTTTTTAGCAACCCATATAGCATTTTGTGCAATTGTTTCAAGTTCAAAATCTAAGAAGTTTTCAGAATTATATGAATCTGCATATTTGCTTAATACCGTTTTGATGTAATCAGCTAATCTATGCTTATTGATTAACAAAATAAATTCTTTAACTTCACCTTGCCAATTACAGGATTCCATAACTTCTTCGAATATGATATAACCAGAATCTGTATCTGTATATTTCCATACAGTTCTTTTAAGTGGTTTTACCTCATCGATGAGACCCATTGCCTCGTGAAGTTTTTTATCTTTATGCCAGAATTCTTTGAAATACTTTTCAACCGCAACTTCGGTATGTTTAATAGCATCTTGACCTTGAAGTGTTACAGTCTCAGCGATTTCAGTACTTCTAAAATGAAAGTAATCATTAGCAAAGGCTCCGTAAATCGAGTTAATACAAAGCTTTATTGCTTGTTCTAAGTTATAGCAACTAAGACTTTCCTTTTGTTTGTACTGAATATCTAATAATATATCTGCTTCTTCTTGTTTGGTCATATTATGCTTTGATTGCTAAGTTCAATGCAATTTTTGTTGAAGAGTCTTGAGAATCCATTACTAGTTTGTTTTGGCAAACTGAAATATCATAAGATTCTTTATCAATTCTTGTAAAGAACGATTTGAATAAATTGATTTCATCGTGTTTTGATTCTTTTGTATCATCTACAACTAAATCATAAGTATCACCAGCAATATGTACACCAGCATCATCAGAATAAATTTTGAATAGTTCGTTTTTATCTAACGTTATGAGATTATTAAGTTTGTTTAATAATTCTTGTGAAAGATGGAACGAATACATTTCGCCATCATTGCCAAATGCAGCAGTTACTTGTGTATCACTCATAGTTGTAAAACCGAGAGAAACATCTGCACAATGCAAAGTGATTTCTAAAGAATGATCGTTAATGATTAATTTTTCTGCAAAGAATTCATCACCATCTTGATAGTAATGTAATTGACCTTTTAGATTGTGTGGATCAAAGTACTTAAGACAATCAATTAATTTTTGACCAGCAAAGAAGGACATTTTAATAAATGGTACCTCATCAGTTGCAAATTCAAAAACCTCGCTTGTAGGTACTTGTGTAATCTTTGCTACATCCTTAGAAGGAATGTAAGAATTTGAATATAATGTTTCTCCATTAAGATTCAAATATACAGCAGAATCCATCAACAACAATTTCTTGACTATTGTCGTTAATGGACCTGTATGAATTTTTGTAATGTCTAAGTGCATAATTTTTATTTTAATAGTTATATGCACGAAGAAGGAGATAGTTTCAATTATCCCTCACAAGATACGCAATCAGGATTCATGGCTTGAGCAGCAAGATCTCCACGTAAAACTGATTCAGTTCTCATGTAATAAAGTGTTTTGATTCCTTGTTTATGAGCTTCAATATGGCATTGATTTATCCATTTTGGTGAAGCTTCTTGAGGAAATGTAAGGTTTAACGATACTGCTTGATCTATGAATTCTTGTCTAATTCCAGCTTGTTTAACAAGTTCAAGTTGATTGATTTCCTTAAAGGTCTTAAATACATCTTTAACATTATCATAATCGATAGGACCAATAACATTGTCTGTAGATGGTAAATCAGATTTCAACATAAGTTTACCGTTGAAATAACACCAATCATCAAGTTCGTTTATTTCTTGAACACTTCCTTTATCTCGTAGTATTTTATCCCATGTTTCTTTAGTATTAATACCAACTTTACGAAGTACTTTTTCTAAAATAAGATTCTTTCTAATAAAAGTTCCTTTAGCACTTTGTTCAGTATAAACATTTGCAGGAAGAGGTTCAATTCCACTCGATACACCACCGGCTAATTTAGAATTAGATACAGTTGGTGCAATTGCTCGTAAATGTGAATTTCTCATTCCAGTTTCTCGACACCAAAGAGGTTCTCCCATTTGTACAGCCATATCTTTAGATGCATGTTCAGAATGTGCTTGAATTTGACTAAAGATTTTACGAGTTTCGAATTGTGCAGGTAGTCCTTCAAATGGAATTCCTTTAGATTGTAAATATGTATGCCATCCTAAAACTCCTAATCCAATTGCTCTTCCTTTTTCTGCTGTTCTAACTGAGTTTTCAAAACCTGAACGATATTTAGCTTTCTGAATAAATTCTTCAAGCACACCATCCAAAAACCATGTTGATGTATATACTAAATCAGTATCTTTCCATTCATCATATTTTGCAAGATTAAGAGAACTTAAGCAACAAACAAATGAATGATTTTCATCTGTATGTAAAACGATTTCTGAGCATATATTAGTCATAAATACTTTAAGACCGTTTTTCTTATATGCTTCAGGATTTTGTTTATTCACGTTACCTCGAAACATTACGTATGGTTCTCCGGTTTGTCTACGTTTTTGTAGAAGAGCACCCCATTTTTGCCTAGCTTCTTGATCTCCATCCTCAAGTTTTTTCATGAACTTATCACCGACAAGAGCACATTGATGAAGATTAAGTGATTGTCTATTGATATCACCCTTAGGTTCTCGTATTTCGAGCCAATCCATAAAATCAGGATGCTCAATATTAAGATTGACTGAAGCAGCACCACGTCTGACATTTCCTTGATTAGTAGCATTGATTGAAGAGTCGTATATTTTACAAAACGGAACTACACCATCAGTAGTACCATTACCAGTTATAGGACTTCCAGCTGGTCTGATTTGATTTATGCCAATTCCAACACCACCTCCATTCTTAGCAAGTAGCATCATCTCTAAATTCTTTTGACCAATATCTTGAATTGAATCAGCAACATCAATACCAAAACAACTAATAG
>WLWG01001567.1_pt1 | contig 20093 bp, 23 predicted proteins | sample 6712871 | NCBI WGS metagenome assembly WLWG01 (sample SAMN12718693, study PRJNA515312) | sponge metagenome | isolation source: marine sponge | host: Mycale hentscheli | place: New Zealand: South Island, Marlborough, Capsize Point | collected 2003-05-01
TTTGCATTTAATATTCCAGAAGATGGAATTTTATTTCCTGGAGGAATGAAAGTTTCTACTATTACAAATATTGAAGGCGCAACATTACTTATAGATAAGTAGGAGGCTAAATGGCTAACACTACTTCTGGAACAGTTATATTTGATAAGAATTTTTCTATAGATGAAATTATAGAAGATGCTTATGAAAGAATAGGTATGCAAGGCGTATCTGGTAATCAGTTACGTACTGCAAGACGTTCTTTAAATATTATGTTTCAAGAATGGGCAAACAGAGGTTTGCACTATTGGGAAGTTGCAAATAATTCTATTACATTAGTTGATGGTCAAGCAGAATATACTATGTATAGATCAACAAGTGATGGTACTTCTGATGCTACAGCTGTATATGGTGTAGATGATGTATTAGAAGCATCTTACAGAAATGCATCTAGCGTAGATACACCTCTTACAAAAATTAATAGATCAACATATCAAGCTTTGTCAAATAAAACTTCTGAAGGTCAACCAACACAATATTTTGTACAAAGATTTATAGATAAAGTAACAGTTACTTTATATCTAACACCTGGTTCATCTGAAGCTGGAAACTTTATTAATTATTACTATGTAAAAAGAATTCAAGATGTTGGAAACTATACAAATGCAACTGATGTACCTTATAGATTTGTGCCTTGTATGGTTTCAGGATTAGCTTTTTATCTATCACAAAAATTTAACCCTCAATTAGTACAACAAATGAAAATGCTTTATGAAGATGAATTAAATAGAGCATTACAAGAAGATGGTTCTTCATCAAGTTCTTTCATAACACCAAAAACTTATTATCCAAATGTCTAAATTATCTAGTGGAAAATACGCAAAAGCAATATCAGATAGATCAGGTATGGAATTTCCATATAATGAAATGGTTAAAGAATGGAATGGTTCCCTGGTGCATGTATCTGAATTCGAAGCTAAACAACCACAATTAGAACCAACACGATATACAGGTGATCCTCAAGGATTATTTAATGCAAGACCAGCAAGAGTTGAGCCTGAAACAGAAAGTTTATTACCGGGTAATCCATTTAGTCTAACTTCAGGATCTGCAGTAGTCACAGTTACGGAACCAGGTCATGGAAGAAGTACATCAGACACTGTAGTTTTTAGAAATGTAGATGGTTCACCTGGAGGATTAGCATATACAGTGTTTGAAAATGGTTCAGGATTTGCTATAACAGTTATTAATACTAATAGTTATAGTTTTAACTGTGGAAGCAATGCAACTATAACAGAAAATGCAGGAGGAATGACGGCTACAGCAGGACCCGTTACATTAACACCATAATGGCAGGATTTACATACACAACATTAACACAAGCAATTCAAGATTACACTGAAGTAGATAGTAATGTTTTAACTTCTACAATAACTGATCAAATTATTGAAAATTCAGAATTAAGAATTTTAAGAGATGTGCCTATTGATGCATATAAAAAACAATCAGTTGGTAATTTAGTTACTGGTCAAACAACAATAAATGTACCTGCTAAAACTTTATTTGTAAAAGGTGTACAAGTTTATAATTCAAATTCTGTATCTACAGGAACTAATTCTTGGTTAGAAAAGAAAGACGAATCTTATTTACAAGAATATAATCCTGCAGAAACATCTACAGGTTTTCCAAAATACTATGCTATGTTTGGAGGAGCAACTGGGGTAACTGATACGACTTCAGGAAGACTATTTTTAGCTCCTGCTCCAGATGATACATATGTATTCAAAATTCATTATGAAGCTATTCCAGATGGATTATCTGGTTCTAATGCTACAACTTATATTAGCCAATACTTTGGAAATGGGTTATTATATGCATGTTTAACAGAAGCATATGGATATTTAAAAGGTCCAATTGATATGTTGACACTTTACGAAAATAAGTATAAACAAGAAGTAGATAAGTTTGCTGCAGAGCAACTTGGTAGACGTAAAAGAGACGATTACACAGATGGTACTGTACGTATTCCAATTTCTTCGCCGTCACCGTAATAGGAGAAAAAAATTATGGCAATAACATCAGCAGTTTGTTCAAGTTTTAAACAAGAACTTTTACAAGGTAAACACGATTTTGATTCATCAGGTGGAGACACTTTTAAAATTGCATTGTACACAAGCTCTGCAACTTTAGGTGCAGCAACAACTGATTATAGTGCTACAAATGAAATTACAAACGATGCAGGATCTGCTTATACAGCAGGTGGTGCTGCATTAACAAATGCTGGAGTATCATTATCTTCAACAACTGCATTTACAGACTTTGATGATGTTTCTTATTCATCAGCTTCTTTCACTGCAAACGGCGCATTAATTTATAATACAACAACAGATGGTGGTACAGGTACTACTGAAGCAGTTTGTGTAATAGCGTTCGGTGGTGACAAGACTGCAACTAACGGAACTTTCACAATTCAATTTCCAGCAGCAGACGCAAGTAACGCAATCCTAAGATTAGCATAGGAGTAACCCATGTCGGGATGGGGTCGATTTACCTGGGGTCAAGCCTACTGGGGTGAAGACGAAACTCTTGCTACAGGTTGGGGTGCAAAATCCTGGGGTGCTGGTGAGTGGGGAAATCTTGCAGACGAAACTGTTACATTAACAGGTCAATCAATATCTTCAAACGTTGGATCAGTAACTATTACAGGTACTGGTGTTGTCGATTTAATTGGTAATCAATTTGTATCTAATGTTGGATCACCAACAATTACTGCTAACGCAGATATTTTACCTTCAGGTGTTTCATTTACAGCTAGTGTTGGTTCACTTACAACTGAGATAGGAGTAAGTGTTGAATTATCAGGTCAAGAAATTGCAAGTGCATTAGGTGTCATTACACCTGCAGATCAAGTTATGGGTCTGACAGGTCAAGAATTTACAGTTGAACAAGGTACAGCTGTAGCACCAAATGAAGACGTATCATTAACAGGTCAAGAAGTTACATCAGCATTAGGCACACCTACAATAGATGTTGTAACAGTTGTAGAACCAACTGGTTTAGAAATAACTTCTGAACAAGGAACAGCTATTGCACCAAATAATGCTGTAACATTACAAGGTCAAGAATCAGAGTTTACTTTAGGTCAACTTGTTGGACTAGGTTCATCAGTCGTTAATTTAGGTGGTCAAGAAATCACTTCTTCTGTTGGTGATATAGATCCAGCAGATCAAGTTATGGGTCTAACAGGAGTATCTTTTAGCTCTAATGTAGGATCAATAAGTGTTGAAGATCAAGTTGTTGGATTACAAAGCTTTGAAATAACAACCTCTGTTGGATCTCCATTTATCATTCATTATGAGGATGTTGACACTGGCTCAAATACATCATATAACGGAGTATCAACAGGATCAAATACAAGTTATTCTAATGTTGCAACTGGATCAAATACAAGTTATAGTGACGCTGCATAGGAGATAAAATTTATGGCATCAACCTACAATGAACTAGGTATAGAACTTATGGCAACTGGCGAAAATGCCGGTACATGGGGAACTAAAACAAATACAAACTTAGATATTATTCAACAAGCTATCGCAGGATATGTTGCTCAAGCAGTAACTGACGGTGGTACTACAGCTTTAACAATTACAGATGGATCAACTTCAACATCTGTTGCTAGAAACATTGTAATCAAATTAACAGGTGCATTAACAGGTACATCAACTGTAACTGTTCCTGATTCCGTAGAAAAATTATACATTGTAGAAAATGCAACAACTGGTTCTCAAACAGTTACATTTAAAACTGCATCTGGAACAGGTGTAAACTTTACATCGACAGGATTTAAATTTTTATATTCAGATGGAACTAACATAAATGAAATTACTTTAGCTTCACCTCCAGGTGGATCTGATACACAAATTCAATTTAACTCAGGTGGAACTTCTTTTGGTGGTTCTGCTGATTTAGTTTGGGATGGTTCAAATGTTACAATAGGATCACAAGGTGATTTAAGATTAGCAGATACAACAGGTGGAGAGTATGTTGGATTACAAGCTCCAACAGCAGTTTCAGCTTCTTATACTTTAACTTTTCCAGCAGCAACAGGTTCAGCAGATCAAATTTTAGTTACAGATGGTTCTGGAAATTTATCTTTCGTAGATAATTCTGGTGGTACTTCATGGCAAGCTGTTAAGACAGCTGGTTTTACAGCTGTTGCAGGAGAAGGTTATTTTATAAATACAACAAGTGCCGCTATTACAATGACACTACCTGCCTCTCCAACAATTGGTGATGAAGTTTCATTTGTAGATTACGCAGGAACGTTTGATACAAATAATTTAACAATTGGAAGAAATTCAGAAAATATTCAAGGCTCTGCAGCCGACTTAACAGTTTCAGTAGAAAGGGCAGCTAATACTTTAGTTTATACAGATGGAACTCAAGGTTGGTTGTTAAAGGTTAAATAGTGTCTACCTATAAGAAAGAAGTTGGAACAGGCGTTCAAAACTTTGCTGGGAACTACCCAGGAGCCGTGGAAGGTGAGCTATGGTACGATAGCACTAACAAAGATTTCAAATATCTATATCCAAATATAAGTACAGCGGGTTCTTGGAGAACTGGTAATAATATGAATACTGCTAGGTTTAAACTTGCTGGAGCAGGTATTCAAACAGCAGCTTTAGTTTTTGGTGGTTATACAACTACTCAAGTAACAGTAACAGAATCTTACGATGGAACTAGTTGGACAGAAGTAAATGATTTAAATAATGCAAGATTAGGTTTGGCAGGAGCAGGTACACAGACATCAGCGTTAGCGGCTAGTGGTGATCCAGGTACAGTTGTAGAATTATGGAATGGAACTAGTTGGACAGAAACAACTGATGTAAATGACGCTAGAGAACAACTAGCAGGAGTAGGGGTAGATAATACTGCAGCTTTGGTTTTTGGTGGATTTTCACCATCTTTACCTGGCCCAACAGGTGCAACAGAATCTTGGGATGGAGTTAGTTGGACTGAAGTAAATGATATGAATACTGGAAGATATGCTTTGTCAGGAGCTGGAACTAAAACAGCTGCTTTAGCAATAGGTGGAGCAACTCCTCCTCGTACAGGAAAAGTAGAATCCTGGAATGGAACTAGTTGGACTGAAACTACAGATTTAAATACTACAAGAAGAGGAACTGGAGCTTCTTCATATTCATCTAATACATTAGCGTTAGCTTTTGGAGGAGATACTCCTCCAGATACAGCAGTAACAGAATCTTGGAATGGATCTACTTGGACAGAAGTAGCAGACTTATCAGTTGCCAGATCTGCTTTAGCAGGTATGGGAACATATACAGCATCTCTAGCAGCAGGTGGAGAAACACCTACTTCAGCAGCTACAGAAGAATGGACAGGTGCAGGAGTACCAGTCGGTGCTTGGTCTACAACAGGTAGTGTAAATACAGCAAGAGCTCAAGTGGCAATGGGCGGTGCTGGAACTACTACTTCAGCGTTAATGTCTGGTGGTGCACCTAGTAGTGGGTTTACAGGTAAAACAGAGTCTTTTGACGGATCAAGTTGGACTGAAGTTGCAGATTTAAATACAGCAAGAAGAGGTTTAGCAGGTGCTGGATCTTCTAATACAAACGCTCTGGTATTTGGTGGTCAACAACCACCTGCACCTAGTGGAACTTATACGGCAGCAACAGAAAGTTGGAATGGAACTTCATGGACTGAAGTATCAGATTTAAATTTAGCAAGAAATCAATTTGCTGGAGTTGGAACTAATACTGCTGCACTAGGATTTGGAGGCAGACAACCTGGAAGAAATGAAACTGAAACAGAGTCTTGGAATGGTTCTGCTTGGACAGAATTAGCAGATTTAAATACAGGTAGAGAAAATTTGATAGGTGCAGGAGAATATACAAATGCAATAGCTTTTGGTGGAAGAAACGGAGGACCTGATGCTAAATTAGCTAATGCTGAAACTTGGAATGGTAGCTCTTGGACAGAGGTTGGAGATTTAAATACAGCAAGAGAACAACTTGGTGGTGCAGGAGCAAGTAGCACAAGTGCTTTAGCTTTTGGTGGAGAAGGACCACCTTTTCAAGCAAAGACAGAGGATTGGAATGGAGTTAGTTGGTCAGAAACAAGTGATCTTCCAGTTGCAACACAAAATTTATCTAGTAATGGAACAGCCACAGCAGCTGTAGCTGCATCTGGAGCAGCAGCTCCTGGAGATACAACAGCGGCTTATTTATGGACTAAACCATCAAATACTGTTAAAACATTAACCGATTAATAAAAGGAGAAAACTATGGCAAAAACATATCAATACTGTGTAGCAGAAAACTGGGGAAAGGGTTTCATCGATCACGTTGAATCTCAGAGAATCACGTTTAAAGGCTATCCTGGTAATGTTTGGCAAGTTCCTGCATACAACAAACATGGTAATCTATGGATTTCTAAAGTTGCAGGTGTTGTTAAAACTAAGGATGAAGCACAAGCGATTGTTGATGCAGAGGTTCAAGCAGCACAAGCTGCGTGGGACGCTTTACCTGATGCTGAGAAAGCACCAGCAGTAGAGTTTAACACAAGACCTGCTGACATAACATTGGAGGACTAAAAATTAAATGGCTGAGTACAAAGGCATACACGGTACTAAGATACAAAACTATACAGCGGATCCTGATAACGCTATAACGGGACAGGTGTGGTATAACGAGACTGATCAGGTATTAAAGTTTCAGTATGTAAATACAAATGCAGCTGGTTCGTGGTCTACGGGTGGTAATATGAATACTGCTAGACAATATCTAGCTTCAGCAAGTAATGGAACTCCAACAGCAACTTTATCATTTGGTGGAAGTGTAGCTCCTAATCAACAAACAGAATCTTACAATGGAACATCTTGGACTGAAGTCAATGATTTAAATATTGGAAGAGGAGCATTAGCAGGAGCTGGAACTCAAACAGCTGCTTTAGCTATTGGTAGCGGTGCTCCCGATAATGCTAACACAGAAACTTGGAATGGAACTAGCTGGACGGAAGTTAATAATTTGAATACTGGAAGAAATGCTTTAGGTGGACAAGGAACTCAAACAGCAGCTATAGCTTTTGGAGGTAATCCTCCTGTTAGAGCAGAAACAGAAACTTGGAATGGAACTAGTTGGACGGAAGTAAATGATTTAAACACAGCAAGAGAATGGATTACGGGTGCTGGAACTACTACAGCAGCTATAGCTTTTGGAGGTCAAGCTCCAGGTTATGTAGCTAATACAGAATTATGGAATGGCTCTAGTTGGACGGAAGTTAGTGATTTAAATGCTGCAAGAGCTTATATGGGTGGAGCAGGTACATCAACAGATGCTTTAGGGTTTGCTGGATTTAGTCCAGGTTTAAGTCCAACTACTACAGCTCTAACAGAATTATGGAATGGTTCAGCTTGGACAGAAACAACAGATTTAAATACTGCAAGATTTGGTGTGGGAGGATCTGGAACAGCAACATTAGCTATAAGTGCGGGTGGAGCAACAGCAACAGCAGTAACAACAGCCACAGAAGAATGGAATGGTGCAGGTACTATTGAAGTCGGTGCTTGGTCTACAGGTGGATCTTTAAATACTGCTAGATATTATTCAGCAGGTGCAGCAGCAGATAATACAGCTGCATTAGTGTCTGGTGGGGTTAATAATCTTACAAATACAGAATTATATGATGGAACTAGCTGGACTGAAGTCAATGATTTAAATACTGGAAGAGATATATTGACTGGATCAGGAACTTCAACATCAGCATTAGATTGGGGTGGAGAACCTCCTGTAGCTATAACAGAATCTTGGAATGGAACTTCATGGACAGAAGTAGCAGATTTAAATACTGCTAGATATGGAAGTGGAGGAGCTGGTATTAGTAACACTTCTGCTTTAGCATTTGGTGGTAATCCCATAAGTGGATTAACAGAGTCTTGGAATGGAACTAGTTGGACTGAGGTTGCTGATTTAACCACTTCAAGAGATTTTTTAGTAGGTGCTGGAACTGCAACATCATCATTAGCATTTGGAGGAGAATCAGGTCCTGGATTTGCTAGAACTCAAACTGAATCTTGGAATGGAACTTCGTGGACAGCAGTATCTGCTTTAAACACAGGTAGAGCTGGACTTTTTGGTGCTGGTGAAGACAATACAACAGCTTTAGCATTTGGTGGTGCATCAGTTCCAGCAGTTGTAGGAAATACTGAAGAATGGAATGGATCAGCTTGGACTGAAGTTGCAGATCTAAGCACAGTTAGATATATTGGATCAGTATCAAATACAGGGACAGCATCATCAGCTATTGCTGCTGGTGGATTTGTACCGCCAGGAAGTGGTACAACAGCAACAGAAGAGTGGCAAAAACCATCATTTACAACTAGAACAATAAGCACGGATTAATTATGGCAACATACAAAGAAATTTTTGGAACAAATATCGAGGTACTGGCATCAGACCCATCGAATCCTGTTGAAGGACAAGTTTGGTATAACTCAACAGATAATGTGGTTAAAGGTGCATCGGTTACGACTGCTGGATCTTGGGCGACTAGTGGAAGTTTAAATACGGCTAGAGATTCATTAGGTGGAACTGGTGCTACAAAAGATGCAGCATTAGCATTTGGTGGTGGCCCACCTCCAGCACCAACTGCAATAGCTATAACAGAATCTTACAATGGTACCGCTTGGACTGAAGTTTCAGATTTAAATTCCCAAAGGGCTCTTACAGCAGGTGCAGGAACATATACATCTGCAATAGCTTCAGGTGGAGATCAATATTCAGGAGTTTCGGAATCTTGGAATGGAACGAGTTGGACAAGTTTAGCAAACTCTCCTAACACAGGAGGTACTCAAGCTGGTGCAGGAGCAGACAATACAAATGCTTTATTCTTTGGAGGAAGTCCATATGCTATTAATAATACTACAAGTTATTGGAATGGCAGTGCTTGGGCAACACTTAATCCTTTAAATACTGTTGCAGAAAGAGGAGCAGGATCAGGAAAAACTTATACAGCAGCATTAGCTATAGGAGGAGTAAACCCATCTGGTATTCTTTCAATCGTTGAATCTTTTAATGGTACAAGTTGGACTGAAATTACAGACATAAATACTGCTAGAAGAAACGCAGGAGGTGATGGAACACAAACATCAACTTTATTTTTTGGTGGATATACTGGTTCAAACTCAGCAGCAACCGAAGAATGGAACGGAACATCTTGGACAGCAACAACTAATTTAAGCACTGCTAGAAGTAATCTTGGTTCAGCAGGATCAAATAACACAAATGCTTTAGCGTTTGGTGGTTCGGGACCTACAGCAGCAACAGAAGAATGGACAGGTGCAGGTGCTCCATTAACTAGAACTTTCACAGATAGTTAAGTCTTGTAATATCTTTTAAATAAGATATAAAAATAAAAAATATATAAAGGATAAAGATGACTAATAAAAAAGACGTAAAAGAAATAATTCAACAAGAAGAAGCTCATTTAAATAATTTATTAGAGCCACAAGATTTAACCGACTTTAAAGGTATGGTTGATGAACTTAGAGACACTTGGACTAAAAAACAAATGTTTCGAACAGAAACTGAAGCAAGATTTTCTGTACTTCAAGATAACCGATACCCTACTAAAGCTGCAAAATATTGGCAGTGTGTTAGAGAACAATCATCATACTTGGATAACCTAATGACTTTATCATTTGACTATAGAAGAAACGAAGCAAAAATAACTTGGTTAGAAAAGAAAATAGATAAAGAAGAAGATGAATACAAAAGAACTAAATACGAAATAGATTTAGATGAATGTAGATTTTCTAAAGCTTCTATGGAAAAAGTTGCAAAACATAGAATGAGAGAAATTAAAATGTGGTCTAAATTAAAAGGTGAATTTAATGATGGATCGTTTAATGATAAAGATGTCAATCAGCATCAATTAGAATCTTATGGATTACAGTATCATGAAAAAGCAAAAACTTTAAATGCAAACTCATCAGAGGCTGAAATCTTTAATGTAATGGGTCAATTACAATCTTTGCAAAGAATTAAAAAGTCTGGTGAATTAGAAAGCAGTTACAAAGAGAAAGAGCAAATTGAACAACATGGTAAACCCAAAGTTTGATTTTGTATTTTTAGGTCAATCGATTTTAAAGTACCAGGTTCCATTAGATATATTTAACTCTATTAATTATATTTATGAATCTAACTTTCATAATCTAGCGCCTGCTAATGGTCAGTTAGTGGGTAAGATAGAGAATGAACATTCTTTATTTTATAATGGTAAAGATCAATCTAAGATGAAAAATCACAATATGTTACCAAGAGATGTAACCAATTATTTTATAGAAATGTTTGAACATTATTTAGCTTTTAATAAAATTAGAGATTATGAAACTCACTTAAATTCTATTTGGGTGAATGAAATGAAACAACACGAATACAATCCTGCACACATTCATAGAGGTATGTTATTTACTGGACTATCAAGTGTTATGATTTTAAAACTACCATCAACATATGGCAGAGAATATTCAGCAGGACATATACAACAAAATGGAAGACTTCAGATATTAGGTGCAAGTAATGGTCAGTTTGCAAAAATAGATTATCAACCACCCATGGACCTTAGAGATTTTTATATCTTTCCATATGATATGAGACATTGTGTTTATCCATTCAATGGAACTAATGAAACAAGACGAACGTTAGCTGCAAACTGTGATGTGCAGTTTGATCCAATTAAAAATAGAGGAGCAATATGATAACTGAACCACGTTGGAAATCTTATATAGTTGAAACTACAAAACCAATCTTTACACCTTTACAGTGTAAAATGATTATAGAAGCAGGAAGAGAAGAGCCAAAACAAGATGCTTATGTTGGAAACAAACAGGGTGTTAAAGGTGGTGTATTAGATACTAAAACTAGAACCTCACACATCAGTTGGATACCATTTTCAAAAATGAAAGATATGTATAAAGACATTGAACATATTATGAAAACTACAAATGGTAATCACTTTGGTTTTGATGGAATGCAGATTACAGAGATGGCACAATATACAGAATATCCAGAAGGAGGATTCTATGAGTGGCATGTAGATAATGATGTAAACTGTGCACATGAACCACCTGTTCGAAAAATATCTATGACTTGTTTACTTTCTCCTGAATCAGAGTTTGAAGGAGGAGACTTAGAATTAATGGCTGAAGGTAAAGTTGCAAAAATAAAACAAGGTCATGCAGTATTCTTTGCTTCATTTATAAGACACAGAGTAAAACCTGTTACACGTGGTAGAAGACAATCACTTGTTATGTGGTTTGGAGGAACACCTTTTAAATGATTAGAGAATTACATTTTCCAACACCAATTTATATCTTTGATATAAAAGATATAAATTTAAATATTCAATTAGAAAAAGATATATTAAATTGGATGAACCAAGATAAAGGAGTGACTAGAACAAATGTTAAAGGTTGGCATTCAACAACTGATATGCACACAAAACCTGAATATGCTAGACTAGTAAAAGCTTTACATGAAGCACAAGATAAAATTTATAATGAAGAACATTTAGACTCAGAACCTTTTCTAGGTAATATGTGGGCTAATGTAAATCCACCAGGCGGAATGAATAGAGCTCATTTGCATCCAAATTCATTATGGTCTGGTGTTTATTATGTTAAAGCTCCTAAGAACTCTGGACATTTAAAAATAGATGATCCAAGAGCAGCAGCTTCTATGTGTAGACCTAAAATGAGACCTAGATTAAATCATCCAGATACATCACCTTCAAGATTATGGAGAGAACATCATTATGAACCTATTGCTGGAAGATGTATTATGTTTCCTGCTTGGTTAGTACATTGTGTTGATCCTAACGAATCTAATGATATAAGAATATCAGTATCGTTTAATTTTTTACAAAAGACCATGTTTGTATGATGGTACATAAAGATCAAATAGTATTTAGAGAAAAGCATTTACAAACAGAACAGGGAAGAATGCTTCAAACCAGAAATGAAAAATGGAAAAAATTAAAAGCAGATATTGAAAAAAATGGGATTATCAATCCTTTAATATGTACAGAAAAAGATGGTAAATATAGACTGTGTATGGGTATGAGAAGATTTATTGCAGGTTGTATATTAGGTATAGAAGAATATGAAATAGAAATTGTACCTGATGAAGAAGTAGATACATTAATGAATGCAACCCGTAAATATAAAACTAAACACAAAGATGGGGCAGAGATATCTTTATGACATTTCAAAATAATAAATATCAAGTAATCAAAAACGCTTTATCTTACGAGCTAGCTAACTTTGCCTTAAATTATTTATTACTTAAAAGAGATGCAACAAGATTTATGTATGAAAATAATCTGCACTCACAGTCCCCGATCCTTGGAACATGGACTGACCAACAAATACCTAATACATTTTCTTGTTATGGTGATTTTGTAATGGATACTTTACTAGTTAAAATGTTACCTGTTATGAAACAACATACAGGTTTAGATTTGATACCAACTTACTCTTATACTAGAGCTTATAAAAAAGGTGATGAATTAAGAAGACACAAAGATAGACCCTCTTGTGAGATATCTTGCACCTTAAATCTAGGTGGCGATCCATGGCCTATTTATATTGATGGTACAGGTGCAGATTCTGTTATAGATGAATACAAAAAAATTATAAAACCTAATGCTCCAATTGGTACAAAGGTATTGCTTGAAGTAGGTGATATGTTAGTATATAGTGGTTGCGAACTCGAACATTGGCGAGAGCCTTTTGAAGGAAACATTTGTGGTCAAGTGTTTTTACATTATAATCATGTAAATGGCCCATTTGCTGATAAAAACAGATTTGACGGAAGACCTATGTTAGGTCTACCATCATTTGTAAAATAGTATTATAATGGAGCCATATGCTACAAAAGATAGGTTTTCAACCAGGATTCAATAAACAGATTACAGAAACCACGGCCGAAGGACAATGGGTTGATGGAGATAATGTAAGGTTTAGATACGGTACACCTGAAAAGATAGGTGGTTGGACACAGTTAGGTGAGTCTAAACTTACAGGAGCTGCAAGAGCTTTACATCATTTAGTTAATAGATCTGGTAACAAGTTTGCAATCATAGGTACAAACAGAATTTTATACGCTTACACAGGTGGTGTATTTTATGACATCCACCCTATTAAAACTACAACAACATTAACCAATGCATTTAGTACAACAAATGGTTCACCAACGGTCACAATAACATTTAGCACGGACCACGGAATACAAGAAAATGATATTATTCTTTTAGATAATTTTACAGCAATTACAGGATCTGATTACACAGCCGCAGATTTTAACGACAAAAAATTTATGGTAACATCTGTACCATCCGCTACCACTCTAACTATTACAATGCCATCTAATGAAACAGGAGCAGGTGCAACTTTATCTGGTGGTATTAGAGTACAACATTATTATCCAGTAGGACCTGCAGAACAATTACCTGGTTTTGGTTGGGGTCTTGCACAATATGGTGGTACTGTATCAGGTGAAGCGACAACAACTTTAGTAAATTCTATTAACGCAGTTCAAACAACGGCAATTGAATTAACTGATGCATCACAGTTCCCAACATCAGGTACAAACTTTTTGCAGATAGGTTCAGAAGAAATATCTTATACAGGTATTACATCAGGTGTTTTAACAGGTGTTACAAGAGGTGTAAGAAATACAACCGCTGCAACCCATAATGCTGGAGACACAGTTACAAATACATCTGATTATATTGCTTGGGGTGAAGCTGCATCTGGTGACTTAGTTGTTGATCCAGGTCTATGGTCTATTGATAACTTCGGTGATAAAGTAATTGCACTAATTCATAACGCACAAGTATTTGAATGGGATTCCAATGCAACAAATGCTGTAACTAATAGAGCAACTATTATTTCAGGTGCACCAACAGCGTCACGTGATATGTTGGTATCAACTCCTGATAGACACTTAGTATTTTTTGGAACAGAATTAACTATTGGTGATCCAACAACTCAAGATGAAATGTTTATTAGATTTTCAAACCAAGAAGACATTAACACATACCAACCAACAGCGGTCAATACAGCAGGTACACAAAGACTTGCAGATGGATCTAAAATTGTAGGTGCAGTTAGAGGTAGAGATGCGATCTATGTTTGGACGGATACGTCTTTATTTACTATGAGATTTATTGGTCAACCATTTACATTTGGTTTCCAACAAGTAGGAACGAACTGTGGATTGATTGGACAGAACGCTGCATTAGAAGTTGATGGTGCTGCATATTGGTTTTCAGAAAATGGTTTCTTTAAATACTCTGGTAATCTTGAGACTATGATTTGTTTAGTAGAAGACTTTGTTTACGATGATTTAAATACAACAGCTAATCAATTAATTAATGTTGGATTAAATAATTTGTTTGGTGAGATTACTTGGTTTTATTGTACAGAAAGTTCAACTGTTATTAATAGATGTGTGACTTACAATTATATGGACTCAACACCACAAAGACCAGTATGGACAACAGGAACTCTAAATCGTGGATCATGGCAAGATTCTTCTGTGTTTGGTTTACCACATGCAACATATTTTAATGCAGATGACAATGCATCATTTGATGTTGTTGGTAACACAGACGGCAGCACTATATATTTTGAACATGAAACGGGAACAGATCAAGTAGCAGAAGGATCTGTAACCGCTATACAATCGAATATTGAATCTGGAGACTTTGATATATCTGCAAGAAGAGGTATTACGGGTCAGGCAACAGGGGTTGCTGATTTAAGAGGTGATGGTGAATATATTATGAAAGTTAGAAGATTTGTTCCAGATTTTTTATCACAAACTGGAGATACACAAATAACATTGCAATTACGTAATTATTCTAATGATGCTTACGCAAGTTCACCGCTTGGTCCCTTTACAATTACATCATCTACTGATAAGATAGATACACGTGCTAGAGGTAGAGCTATGTCATTAAAAATAGCTAATACTGGTTCATCTCAAAGTTGGAAACTTGGAACATTTAGACTAGATATACAACCAGATGGACGTAGATAATGGCTAAAGTAACCGTAGTATTTACAAGACCAGGAAAAGAATATAAGCAACAAGATGCTGATTCTTTAGTTAGAGATTTAGATGGATTGATTGAGAAATTAAACTCAACTTTCCAACAAGATTTAAGAGATGAACAATCAAGATTTACTTGGTTCATGAGTAGTGGAAGCGAAAACTAATGGCTAATAGATATAAAAATGCAAACTTTGATTTAACTACAACTGATGCTACAGATATTTATACTGTACCAACTGAGTCTAGAGCAATCATACAAAACATACATGTAGCTAATGTTGGAGCAGGAAACACGGAAATAAAAGCTTTTATATATGATACCTCTGCTAGTAGAGCTTATCAATTTGCAGAACACACTGTTAATGCAGGTAATTCTAAGTCCATATCTGATGGTACAATTATATTAGAAGAGAGTGACAAACTACAATTACAATCAGCTTCTGCTGATATATTTGAAGGAACAGTATCAATACTAGAATTTGACAGAACATAGGAGGAAAATGGATAATATCAAACATTTAAAAATAAACGGAAAAGAAGTACCTTTAGTAGAACCTGCTGAAGTTATTACAACTATAAAAAACAAAAAAACAGGTGAAGTATATAAGGATGAAGAGGCTTTAAAAGCAGCTAATATACCAACAGAAGATGTACAAAGAGACGTAACTGTTATAATGCCAAAGCTTGATTTATTTGGAAAAACAAAATAAGATAAGGAACTATGCCAATTTCAAGAATGCAACAACCAAGACAACAATATGGATTAGGAAGTTTTGTTAAATCTATCGGTAAAGGTGTTAAGAGCGCTGTATCTGGAGTTAAAGATTTAATTAAATCTGATGCTGGTAAATTACTTGGCATAGCTGCACTAGGAAGTTATGGACTAGGTATGGGACCTTTAGGTGGTTTTAAAGGTGCTGGTTTTTTAAAAAATATTCCTGGAATGATTTCAGGAGGCATAGATAAATTAGGATTAGGAGTTGCAAAAGGTGAGAAACCTACCTTAGGTCAATTTGGTAAAGTATTTGCTATAGGTTCTTTAGGTGGAGCTGCATTAGAAGCATTAACTGCATCAGGATTAGATACAGATAATCCAAATGAAATGCCTAGAGATGTGAAAACTCTAAAAGCATACTTGAGAGATGGTTATATGAAATTAAATCCAGATGCTGGTCCTATGCAAGTAGATAGATTTGTAGAAGGCCAGACTTATGAATACAGAGCAGATGGTGGTAGAATAGGATTTGCAAATGGTAACAGTGGTAAGTTTTTAACAATGGAAGAAGCAGAAAAAAGAAATCCTGCTATGTTTGTAGACACTACAACAAGTGAGTATGGAGATGCAGGAAGAGGAAGACCTACTTTTGAAAGTGCATTAAAAGAAGAAATAGAATCAGTAGTTAGAATTATGATGGGACCAGGAAGCGCGGGTATTGGAGAGCCTGAAGATGGTTCTATGAAAGGTTATCAGTTTTTTAGAAAACAATATCTACCTAAAAAGATAAAAGAATTATCTGAAAACTACGGCTATTCTGAAGACGAAATTTACAAAATGCTTAACTTAAAAGTTAAAGAGTTTCAAGAATCACCTGAATTATTACAAAAACCTAAGATGGCTATGGGTGGTAGAATAGGCTATGCTTTTGGCAATGATCCAGAGCAAAACGCGGTTGAGGCTTCAGGCATCATGAACCTACCTTTAAACCAAAATCCTGCAGGAGCAACAGAATTAGACCTTAGAGAAACAGGTGGATTTATTCCTCCAGTTGGTGTAAAAGAAAAGGCAGATGACATTCCTGCAATGTTATCAAACAACGAATTTGTATTTACAGCAGACGCTGTAAGAGGTATGGGTGACGGAAACGTCAATAAAGGAGCTCAACGTATGTATGACATGATGAAGAAGTTAGAAGGAGGCGGTAGAGTCTAATGGCTACAGAAACAATTACACAAATAACACAACCACCAGAGTTTATAGAAACAGAAGCAAAACTTTATTTAGATCAATTAAAAGGAGCAATTGGTGGATTAAAAGGTGCAGATTTATCTAAAATATTAGGACCACAATTTGTGGCAGGAATGGATCCACTAACTCAACAAGCAATGGGTAAAGCAGGTGGACTAGGTGCATATGAACCTTATCTAAAAACTGCTGCAGGTCTATCGGGACCAAAGGCATATGAGCAATTTATGTCTCCATATCAACAAGATGTAATAGATACAACATTAAAAGAATATGATATTCAAGCACAAAAAGGTTTGGGTTCAATTGCAGATCAAGCAATTGCTTCAGGTGCATTTGGTGGTGGTAGAGAAGGTGTTCAAAGAGCAGAATATATGTCAGCATCGGATAGAAACAGATCTGCATTACAAGCTCAATTATTACAACAAGGTTTTGGTCAAGCACAACAATTAGCAGGACAAGCATTTGGTCAACAAATGAATTTAGCTCAACAGGCTCCAGCATTAGCTGGTTCACAAATTGCAGGTCTAACTACTTTAGGTGGATTAGGTCAAGCTCAAAAACAATCTGAATTAACAGCCCAACAACAGTTGGGTACACAACAATTATACCAACCATTAACAACTGCACAGCAATATGGTTCAGGAATCATGGGTCTAATATCAGGATACCCAGGTAGCCAACAAGTTGGCCAAGTTCCGGTACCAGGAATTGCACAAACTGCAATTGGTGCAGGTACAACACTTGCTTCACTTTATGGAGCAATGGGGGGTTTTAAAAATTCATAATGTCTAAAGTATTTAGAAGACCTATGTTTAGAGGTGGATCTACTAACATGAATGGTATCATGTCAGGTATTCAAGATAGAAAAAATTATGCAGATGGACCTGAAAATCCTAGTGTTGACTCTTCAAGATTTAAACAAATATTAGAAGAAATCAGACCTGTTATAAAAGAAAGTTTACCTGCGTATGAAAAACCAACTGGTTTTGAAAATCCAATTTATCAACTTGGAATACAAACAGGTTTAGATTTAATGAGCAAAGCGGATTCACAAAACTTATTAAGAAACATTGCTTCAGCTACAGGAAGACAAACACCACAGTTATTTAAAAGTTTAGCTGAAGAAACAGGTAGAAAAAGAAAATATGAAGAAGGTGTTGAAAGCGCATCTATTGGTTTAGCTGGTGACATTCTTGGTAGAGAAATATCTGCTTCAGGACGAACTGAAAAAATGGACCCAATTGAAGCTTTAAAATTTGAAACTGAATTTAAAAGATATGCAGGATTAGGATTACCTTCAAACGTAACTGAAAGAGCTGCTAATTTTGTAGTAAGAGAAGCTGATGAAGTAATATCTACAGTAGGCTCTAAAAGATACGGAGGAATTCTTGATTTTAACGTATCAGATAGACAAGAATATGAATCAAATAAAAAAAGACTAATAGAACTTGGAAAAGAAAATAAAATTGTTTATGATCCTTTTGAAAATAATTACAAAAGAATTACAATGGTCGGTGGTCAACCACAATTTGATGAAGCAAAAAGTGTTACAGAATTAATGCAAATTCCACTTCCAACCATGGGTGAACCAGAACAAACGGATAGATCAGTACCAGATTTTGGTATGTCAATGGACGATCCATCAGCATAGGAGAATGAATGGCTGAGTCCTTTTTTCCAGCAGAAGAAAATAACGAAAGATCGTGGTATACTGCAGGTCTTGCAGGTATTGCATCAGGTTTAATTAAAGTTCCAGAAGGTGTATTTTCATTAGGCGCAGAACTAATTGATTTAGGTTTTGACACAAATACTGCTGCAGATATAGAACAAGTTTTTGATACACTTAATCCATTTGAAGAAGTAGCAGCTGAAAGAGGAATAGGTAAACTTACAGAAGCTTTAGTATCAATTGGTGTACCTGGAGCACAGGGTTTTAAACTAGGAAGTAAATTAGCTAACAAATATTTTCAAGCAAAAAAAGCAGGGACAGCAATAAGTTCTGGTTCTAAAAATTTAGTAAAAGCAAAACAAGAAGCAGATAGATTAAATGAAACTTTAGGATACAAAAGATTTGCTGCAGGTGCAATTGGTGGTGCAGCGGGAGAAGCATTTGTTGCAGACGTAGAAGAGATAGGTAGTTTTGGAGATCTATTTGATAGAGGACCTACACAATTAGATTCTTTTGCATTAGAAGGTGGTAGAGAAGATGCCACAAGAAAATTAATGAATCGGATAAAGTTTGGTAGTGAAGCTTTATTTGTTACGCCGGTTGTCGCTGGTGTAGGTAAAGGAGCAAAAGCATTAGCTACAAAAGGAAAAGATTTAGCATATAGTAATTCAAGAATAGAAAGATATTTAAGTAAGGTTGCAGAAGCATTTACACCCGAAGGTGCTTTGACTAAAGCTTTATTTGGATCACAAAGAGTAATGGAAGGATTTAGAGCAGCCGATTTAAATAGAGCAACTGAATTAGTTAAAACTTTAGATAGATCAGTATCAAGGGCCTTTCCACAAATGCAAAAAGTATTAGATAGATCTTTAACTATAAAAGAAAAAGAAAAATTTTATAATGAAATTAATGAATTAATATTAGATGGTGATTTAACTAAATTAACTGATGGTAAAACAGTAGATCAATTTGTTAAAAAATTAAATAAAAAAGGTATTGACGAAAAAACTTCAACTGAAATTGTTAAAACAATTGACGAAGCAAGGACTGCATTTTCTAATTTAATGGAAACTACAGGTAAGTTTAATGCACCTGAACTTAAAAATATTTTACAAGAACGTATTAAAACTTCTATGAAGAATACATATAAAATTTTTGAAACTAATCCTGTATTAGGTATACTAGGTAGATATAGACCTACAAATGAATCTATGGAAGAAGCTATAAATTTTTTTAGAAAACAAATTGCAGACAGTAATCCAGATGTAAAATATGATCCAAACACCCTTCAGTATTATGAAGATGCTAAATTTATAGTAGATAAAATTTTAGATGATGGAAT
>WLWG01001568.1_pt1 | contig 20092 bp, 32 predicted proteins | sample 6712871 | NCBI WGS metagenome assembly WLWG01 (sample SAMN12718693, study PRJNA515312) | sponge metagenome | isolation source: marine sponge | host: Mycale hentscheli | place: New Zealand: South Island, Marlborough, Capsize Point | collected 2003-05-01
TTCAATTCAACATCATGTCAACCATGTCTGAACTCCATCGCCTCATGCAAGAGATCAAGGCCGACGACCTTGACATCCTTGCAGACATTGCCTATCAACAAGAGAACGCAATGCGTGAAGAGATGGACGAACCCGAGCAGGAAATCGATCCTGTCTACGAACAATTCATTGACAACCACCCTGAGGCACTTCTTTGAAACTGAAGCCAACAGTTGAACCCACCGAGGTTCACATCATTGACCACATCATTGCCTTCATCTCAGTACTACTATGGCCTCATCAATCCTCAAGCAATACATCCAACGCTATCCCCGCACAGGGGCAGCCCGATACTGGATCGACCTCTACAACTGGTCGACCGAGTTCGAGGGTGAGCAACCCACAAGTATCCACCTCCACAATGTCAACCATGAATATGGTGGGCCAGAAGAAGGTGGATGGTGGTACGAAGTCGGGCAAGCGTACCAAACGCACTTCATCTTCAACAAGAAGCAGTGCATCAACAGACTCCTTGATCTCACCCAAGACCTCGACCTCTACGATCAACCACCAATTGATGACAGTCGAGGCTTCACCGCCCTTCATGCCACACTCAGCTCGGGATATGCCATGGACTATCCCACCGAGCGGCCTCACTATTGCTAGGCACAACTAGTAACAACATCAACACGAAGTGTTTCAATCCATGTACGTCATTTGTACGTACTGATTAAACACCAAAGATTAATACCCTGGGCAGCTACAATGCATAAGTCCCAGGGTTTCCTATCACTACATCACATGACATCCTTTACAGACCAACAACTCAAAGAGTATCAAGCCTACGTCCAAAACTTCGATCCATCACCACAAAACTATGGTGATGATTACTCAGCACCAATGGATCTAGATGACTGGCTTGATGAACGAGAGAACGAAGAGTTTGCAGGCTTAGTAACATCCTTCATGATGAATGAAGAGATTACCTCTGCAGAAGCAGAGAAGAAAGCTCATGATCAAATGGATGCACAACGGGACGTAGCCAAAAGGTTTACGTCCTTTATGCAAGCAACAGTTGATCTACACTCTCGTTTCAAAACAGACTCATAAGTCACACTAATCAATCACATGAACAACATCCAGATCCCTGACTCACTACCTACTGATGACAAGCTGCGTGCCATGCAGATTGTTGCTCAGATGAAAGCAGCTGCTGATAAGGCAGGTGCCAAGTTCATCGGTGGCTTCATGACACCAGACGGTGACAAGTTCATCATGTCAAACATGGACGAGTCAGATCCAGATCACATTATCCCTGAAAACCTTCAATGACACGTAAGAAGTCAGCCTTCAACTTCGATAAGTCCATCCTCGGCTTTAACATCACCGAGCGTGGCGTCAAGTCCTATACCAAGACGTTCAAGATTGGTCCCTTCAGTCAAACAGTCAACATCAATATGGAGACTGGCAAGCTGAAGGGCACCACATCCCTGCCTGGCACTGGCCTGGCTAAACGCTATGATCTACCAGACTTGTCCTCCTTCCAGGTCCCAGACTTACCGGAGTACAAGAACAAACCTGACATGTGGAACGACAACGAATGACATTGCAGTATCGCGGTGACCTACCAGAAGGCACCGAGCTACGCACTGGACCACGAGGTGGACAGTACTTCATACGTAATGGAGAACGCGTCTACCTCACCAATCACAAATCAACTAGACGCAGAAGCTTTACACCTAAGCGTGGTGCTTATGCTCGCTATTTGAAACATACAAACGCAATCATCTAGCCTCCCCCTCCACCCCCTAGGAACAGCCACGACCACTACTATTAAGACTTATAGTAGTCAGTTACATAGACCTGGGTATGTCTCTAAACTACCCATGTCCATCCATCACATCTAATCAAATGACTTCATCAATCACTGAACTTCCTGGCATCTACCGTGACAGAGTATGGGAAAAATATCTCATCATCTCTGAAGCAGCAGACAAAGCACATGAAGAAGCCTACACACACGATGTAGGTTCCGACGAATGGCTTATGGGCTGTGGTAAAACCAATGGTTTACGCACGGCTGCAATCATCTTGCTAGAGAATTCATGACCAACATCATCTCAATCGATTCCCTTTACCTTGATCTTGTTGACCCAGATGGAACGTCTCATTGGATTGCTGTTGCCAACATTGCTGACGTGGTTCAGACAATTCCTGCAACATACCATCCAGCTGACGCTGCACACCCTGCAGAGTATGGCCCGGCGCTTTGTAGCGCAGGGTTTATGCTAGAGCCCGATGAGTGTCCACCTCCAGTACATGGTACGGAGCACGACAAGATCCAATACATAGATCAACTTGATCTTGATTGGGAACTTGACATCGACTAACTAATACCTGGGCAGCACCATGCGTAAGTCCCAGGTCTTTTCATTCCATCACATCAAATCAAATGCAATTCAGTCTTCCTTCCAGCCTTCAACTTGAAGTCATGTCCTATGACAAGACGCTCAAGAAGCTACAACCAAAGACAACTACTACTAAGAAAGCTAAGTATCCCAATGGCAACCCATCTAACCTCATACCAACTCACATTGTTAATGATCGAACATGGCAAGAAGCAGTTGACTACATCAACTCCACGTCAGTTGCAAACGGCAAGGTACGTCTTATCACACGACCAGTGTTCGGTGAAGAACCTAAGCCAGTAGCAGTTATCTACTTCTATAAACAGATGTGGATGGCAGCATGGCTACCACAGAAAGAAGAAGATGACTATTACTACGGACTGAGCTGGACCTATAAGGACACAGCAACAGCACGTAAGGCATGTAGTGGCACTGTATTACGTCCACAAGATACTGATAAGCAATGGCGAGAAATCGAACGAGTCAAAGATGGTAAGTCCTATTGGTTTAGAGATACCGTATTGTTTAATGATGCACTAATCAAAGAAGGTTATACACGCAGCTACTGGAAAGCTGTTAATCAAGGCAATCATTTCATTCAATCATGGGGCGCATCTAACCACATCTACAGAGCTGTTAGAACATGGGAATCAACATTACTAAGTAGCATACCTACTTACAAGAATAGTTTCTCACATAATGTATTCCAACGTGTAGCTAATAAAGACAATGGCTTACTCAAGCTCATGACTACTAGTCATACACGTCCTAAATGGTTAAACATTATGGAGAGTTCTTATGTACATGACATCAATGATGTAATGAAAAAGATCTCTTCTTGTTATAACCATCCATGGCTAACAGAAGTATGGGAATCTAAATGGTTCCGTCGCATGGTAGCTACTGCAATGGATAAGCTACAAACTATATATGACACAGAGAATGCTAAACAAGAATTCAACTTAGATCTATTGGTACAACCTTATAGCGAACTGCAAGTATTCATTGACTCTATATGCCACATCAAATGCATATGGCGTGACATGGATATCAACTACTTGCATTCCAGATATGATTACCTATCTCGTATTGAGATGAATGGGTATCATTCTGAAACAGGATATCAATGGTTACGTGACAACTTGCCTGTTGAATCCTTCTTGAATATGTTAACCAAGAACTATGAGAAAGACTTTGCCTTACGTGAAGAACGTAATACACGACGAGTTGATTCCAGAACAGGCAACCACCATCTGTATGACTACGAATGGAGAGATACATACTCCATGCTTACACAATGCATCAAAGGTAACGTAGACCCAGCCAAGCTTAAGCCAAGACGTTGGCGTATGACTGAATGGCATGATCACCTCATGGCAGAGACATGGAAGCTAGACAATCCATTGACTTCATTACCTCAGAAACTATTCCCTGAGCCAATCAAAGTACCACTTAAAGGTGCCATCACAATGGCAGAACCTGAGGTAGTTCATACCTATACGTTCTTACAACCACTTGATACACACATGCTCGCTCATTGGGGCCGCGCAGTACGTAACTGCGTCGGCTCCCATGGCTATGCAGAAGGTATTAAGAAGTACAGACACATGATCGTACTGGTCATGATTGATAACAAGCCTCGTTACACTGTGCAACTAACAGTTGACAACGGTGTAATGCACGTCTCTCAAATAGCAGACGTTGGCAATGCCAGACTCGACGACACTGCTCGTGCCATTGTTGAAAATCAACTTAAGATGGCATTGAATATCCGCGAGCTGCAGTTAAAGTCCTGATAACAGCTAGGCATCCACATGGATATGCACCAGTGGAGTAAGTCCTAGCGCGGGAGTGTAGCCCAACGGCAGAGGCAAGCGACTTAAAATCGCTCCAGTGTGGGTTCGAGTCCCACCACTCCTACCAACCGTCCCATTACATTACACAGCATCATGTTCGGAGCAATCAAGCACCTCATCCCTCAGCCCCATGCACACATGGATGGCGAGCAACGTTACAACCTTGGCCTCACATGGATTGATCGTGAGGGTCTGACTGACCATCACAACTTACAGATCAAGTACATTCGTAACAGTGAGAAGCTTGCTGTTACCCAAGGTGAACCACAACCTGACGGCAGCTGGAAGTATGTCGAGTCCGGTGGCATGGTACATACCATGTCAGCCGAACGAGTCAATACATTCTTCAAGAAGACTCAGGAAAATGCAGTGATGATGTCTGCCATGATCGATAAGATCACGGAAGCAGCCAACGCACCAACCGTTGACACTGAGGCAGCTACTGCGTAACATCTACGTGGGGTTGTTGATCGGCCCCACGGCGACGAAGTGGACACGTCCCTGGTATTGCAACTGCCAGGGATTTTTATTAATTTGTTATGACACCAACTGTTTCATTGGTCTGGTCCACACAACAAGCAGAGCCTCTTATCGTAGAGATGGCTCGTGTTAGTGCACCAAGCAATGCAAAGAACACAGCTACCAGTCCACGCCTACTGTCCTACTTAATTAAACACAAGCACTGGAGTCCATTTGAGATGGCATCCATGTGCTTAGAGATCCACACCACACGTGGTATCTCACCGCAGATACTGAGGCATAGAAGCTTTAGTTTCCAAGAGTTTTCTCAACGCTATGCAAACACCAATGCAATTGGTAATGCAGTAGTGCCTCATCTGCGTTCACAAGATACCAAAAACAGACAAAACTCTAATGATGATCTAGTTGAAAAGCTAGGCAAGAGCAAACTTGCTGAGTACTATCGTCGGACTAGTTGTCTTTATGAAGACGCTGAACATCTGTACCAAGAGATGTTATCCGCTGGTATTGCAAAGGAATCAGCAAGATTCATATTGCCTTTAGCTTCGCCAACCAAATTATTCATGAGCGGTACACTCCGATCATGGATGCATTACATAGATCTGCGTACTGCTAATGGTACGCAACAAGAACACAAAGAGATTGCTGATGCTTGCAAAGTAATCTTTACTAAACAATTCCCAATCATCTCACAATCAATGTGGCCCAATGAAAAGAGTTCCTCCTGTTGATTTGACGTGTACTAAATGTGGTGTGTTATTTACACGCCCATTATGGCAACACAAAAACAATCTAAAACGCGGTCGTATTAAAACGTACTGCTCAACTACATGTGCATCTAAGGTACACCGTAAGCCAGCTGTTGTTAAGACAGAAGCTGAAAGGATTACCGCTGCAAGGAAAGGCTTTACTGAAGCTTGTCCTGTATGCAATCAACACTTCCTTAAAGTAATTACTACTCGCATTACTAAGCAGAACTACAGACGACGCAGTAAGCATTGTCAAAACTGTGACTACAGAGTCGTAACACTAGAAGTACCTGAAGATGTATTTGAACAGGGTGGTATTGCACCACAAACAAATACAACTGAGCCTAAGCAACACATCAATTGTTTACAATGTGACCATAACAACAGGAAGCATGATCGTTGCGATTGGTTCCTACCTGAATACATGACTGATGAAGCCAATGACTGCAACCACTTTGGAAGATGCGCTTGATCTGCTCTACCAAGGGCAGACCAATGTCGCAGTAATCGCCAAAGAAATAGACGTTCCATTTGAAGAAATGAAACGCCTGTTTAAAGAGTATGTATCTAAGCGTCCCGTTGATCCAGCTGTCTGGCAAGGGGACATAGAACTTAGTTGGCCTTGGGCTTAGAAGACAGCAGACTTGTTGTTCTTCATGCGCAACATGTCTAACTTTTCTTCAAAGTCTTTACGTTGTTGTGCCAGTCTTTCGTTTAGCATCCATGCTAAAGAAGGGTTAGGCCTTTCGTACTTGATACCACGATAGGTCAAGGTCATTGGAGTTCTCCGATAAAAAACAGGTGCCGTTCCACGCCTGTCATTATGCGCCAGCTACATGCTGGTGAACGTCTTACTATTATATACCAGGCATCGGCAGTAGAGCGTCGTGTAAGTCCTGGGGCATCACATCACATCACACAAAATCAAATGAACTTCCTCAAGTTTTCCACAGGCAATGCCAAACTTGGTAAGCGCCTGATCTTCTCACTGCCAGCTGGGTACACATGTCCCAATGCTGGTGTGTGTAAGACATTCTCAGATCGAGTCACCGGTAAGATTCAAGATTTACCGCAGACTAATAACACTGACGCTGCACCATACCGTTGCTTTGCTGCCAGTAGTGAGGCACGAAGCCCTCAATGTCGTGCCGCCAGGTGGTTTAATTGGGACTTGCTAAAAGAAACCATGGTTCCTATTAACAATCCCGAAGAAAAGATTGAGGCTTTACAAATGTTAATCACTCAATCTATTGACGCCAAAGATCCCAAGTCTAAGATTGAGCTGGTTCGTATCCATGAGTCAGGCGACTTCTGGTCTGAGTTGTATTTCCTCGCATGGTTGGAAGTAGCTCGTAAGAATCCAGCTCGTAAGTACTACGCCTACACAAAACAGCTACAGCTGTGGCTGAATAACCTCGACCAAATCCCAGAGAACTTCTACCTCACTGCCTCGCAAGGTGGCAACCTTGATCCACTACTCAAAAGCCATGCCTACAAATTCGTTCGCATCAGCCATGTGGTCTACTCGCAAATGGAAGCGGATCGTCTGGGTCTACCAGTGGATCACAATGATGAGCATTGTTTTGGTACTAAACCGTTTGCGCTTTTAGTTCATGGCACACAACCCAAAGGATCTGATGCAAGCAAGTCCATCCAGCAACGCAAGAAAGCTGGAGAGTTCACTGGCTACAGTAAAGCCGTGCATTAAATGTGGCAGTACCAGGCGTGCAAAGCCACGGCCTGGTACACACACAGGTGCATGCATTGATTGCACTAATGCCAGAACACGTCGTTGGGAGAAAGCTAATCCTCAACGGATCAAAGAAATAAATAAAGCGTACAAAAAACGTACGCCACAACAAACCAAAGCACGTAACAAAGTCACTGTTGCAGTGCGACGTGGAGATCTGCCAAGGGTCTCCACTCTTTCTTGTGTGGATTGCGGCATCCAAGCTAGCGAATACCACCACGAAGATTACACTAAGCCTCTTGATGTCGAGGCGTTGTGTGTCTCATGCCACAACAAACGACACTTGATTAATCCTTAAACTTTGCTATTCTAATTTCAAATGTCTACCTCATCCACATTGTCCTATCTGATTACTACTGATATCGATGGGATCCCCCACGCTATTAAGCCTGACGTTGACAAGAACAAGTTTGAATTGATTCCAATCGAACGTGCTTCTCAGATATCTAAAGCTTTCTGTTCTCCTAATAAGACAGGTGCCATGAGTATTCTCAAATGGATTAATAGCAATGACAAGAAGCTTGCCAGTAAAGGACTCGACGTTCAACCTGAAGCCCGCTACTTCAAATGAGAACTGGTATGTATTCGATTTAGAAACTGACGGACTCTATGATGATGTTACTCAAATCTTCTGCATCGTTCTCTACGATGTCACACGAAAACAAACTCTTAGCTTTGGGCCTGACGATGTTGATACTGCTCTTGAGTTTATCCGCAACGCTGATGCTCTTATAGGTCACAACATTATCTTCTATGACATTCCAGTCCTAGAGAAACTTTATCCTAACTTCTTTACTAAAAAGGTACACGTAATTGACACACTCGTCGCGACCAGATTACTCTGGCCGAAAGAAAAGTTATACGACCTCGATCTCAATCACTACGCAAACGTCCCGCCTGGTCTCCGGGGAACAGCCGGTCTTAAAGCATGGGGCTATCGACTCAGTGATAACAAGATCGATTTCAAAGACTTTTCTCAGTACAGTGCCGAGATGCTTGTGTACTGCCAACAAGATGTCAACGTCACTACCAAGTTATACGAAGTCATCGAACGACAGAACATTAAGCAATCGGCTTATCGATTGGAGCATGACTTCGCTCAAGCCATTGAGCGACAAATTAGATCAGGCTTTCCTTTTGATATTGATGAATGTCTTAATCTTGTGGATGAACTTGAATGTAAGAAACAAGAGCTAGAACTTAAACTAAAAGAAATCTTCCCTCCCATCCAGCATGAGGAGTGGTTCACACCTAAAGTAAACAACACTAAACGTGGCTATGTCAAAGGCGTCCCATTCAAAAAGATACGCACTGAAGAATTCAACCCTGGTTCCAGACAGCAACTCATTGATCGTTTCACTTCCAAGTATGGATGGAAACCTGAGCACAGAACCGAGAAGGGTAACCCGATCCTTAACGACGATGTGCTTGAGGCCCTTCCATATCCTGAGGCTAAACCTCTTGCTGAGTACATGTTACTTAAGAAACGGCTCGGTCAAATCAAAGATGGTAAGAACGGTTGGCTCAAGTTGGTTTCCGCAGACGGATATATGCACGGTGATGTGGTCACCAATGGATGCATCACCGGAAGATGTAGCCATCGAAATCCCAACACAGCACAGATCCCTGCTGTTTATTCTCCTTACGGTAAAGAATGTCGTTCTTTATTCCATGCTCCTGATGATTGGGTGCTTATCGGTGCTGATGCTAAAGCTTTGGAGCTTAGGTGTCTAGCCGGATACTTAGCTTTATGGGATGATGGACAATATGGTGATGTAGTTATTGATGAAACTCAAGACATCCATACGTACAATCAACGAATGTTCGGAGTTGCCACACGGGACATTAGTAAACGCCTTCTATATGGCATTCTCTATGGCTGCGGACATGCTAAAGCGGGTAGTATTATTGACTCTGCAGAAAAAAATACAGAGCGACTTAAGTATCTCGGAAAAGCTGCTATCGAATCCTTCTACTCTGGAGTACCGGCGCTCCAAGAACTTAAAGACTCATTGACTAAAAGCCTGCTGGATCGAGGGCATTTGTTGGCCCTCGACCGCAGGCCATTGTATTGCCGTAGTGAATACCAAGCACTAAACTCATTGCTGCAATCAGCTGGTGCAGTGCTAATGAAACAGGTAGTCATCGGCGTACAAAAGAACATGGACTTGGATGGCTTTGTATATGGCAGTGACTGGCATCAACATGCAATGATTCATGATGAGATCCAGCTGTCATGTAGACCAGGCTTAGAAGACGACGTAATTAAAACAGTCTTGCGTTCCTTTGTAGAAGCTGGAGACTTCTTTGGCTTCCGCTGCAAGATTGAAGGCGATGCAAAGACTGGTTATTGCTGGGCTGATACACATTAATTAATACACTGGGCATCCATTGGGTGTAAGTCCCAGCTACTCTGAATCAAACTCTCTGACCATGAACAAAGTTTATCTTTCGGTCCAGGCAAACAGCGATCCTAAAGAGATCTATGTGGACCAGACACGTACTAATGTGATCATCGATTGCTTAGTACCTCCTGCATCAGGCAAGGCACCAACACCTGTCACTGTCCATGTATATGGCAAGGATGATAAGGCAAGAGTGCTAGCTACTGTAAAAAAGAACAGCACTTTGTTTATCGCAGGTGGCAAGCTACGCCATGACCTGAAGACAAGAGAACACTCAGTACATGGCGGTTCAATCTATGCCGTGAGTCACGAGTCATTTGGTATCGTCAATGAAATTATTCTTGGCGGTCGTTGTATACGTGAGGTAGATCAATCAGATGCCAGGTCATTCCGTTGTACGGAATCTGGTTACATGATTACTAACCAAACGTTATCTGTTAATACAGGTAAACAACAAGCTGATTTGTTTAATCTTTATGCAATTAACAAATCAGATGACCGTTACAACCAGGCTGAGTTGTTATGTAACTTCACACATAAAGGTACTGGCTTAACAATCTGTGGTCGATTAGTTACAGATGCATGGACTGATAAGGCGTCAGGTGATCTTAAAAGTTCTACCAAGATTCAGGTGAATCAAATGACATTGGCACCTAAAGGATCTGTAGCTAATGAAGTCAAGCCCAGTACAACGGTGAGTGAAGGCTCAATGCCTGCCTCACTATGGGGTGGGCAGACAATGCAGAATGAATCACCACATCAAGATGCAATAGCACCTGCACCTTCTGCACCTACACCACCAGCTCCTGTCCCCGCATTATCCATAGATCCATGGATCAAAGCTGAGACAATGGCTGAGCAACCAGCACCAGTGCTACAAGCGTTGCCAGATCTTCCATCGTCTGGTGATGATGACGCACCCTTCTGATCTATACTGATCATTCGCCTGGGCATCGCTAGTTATGCGAGTAAGTCCCAGGCAATCACACCGAATCCTTTCTGCTTCTTCTAATGGCTACGAAATCATCTTCAGCACTAGCGACACGATCGCTGGATTCATTTGCTGTATTCAATGACAAGCGCTTTGTGGCTGGCTACCAGCCCCTAGTAACTATTCAACCCCTCAACAAATCAAAGAAACGTGGTTGGTTTATTCGTAATAGCGATCTCGACAACTGTGGTTGGAATGCGGAAGTCTCGGACTTCGAGAAAGGTTCAGTCTCCTTTGACTACGAACAGACTTTCGGAATGCCCCCCAATACCTCCAAGGAACTGGGAATTAACTTCCACCGACCACGGGTTCAGCTCCTCCTCAAGTCTCCTTTAATGGTTGAGGAAACCACAGGCATGCGTCAGATCATTGGATGCTTTGACAAGCCTGAGGTCAAGGAACTGTGGGATGCAGACAAGATTGCAGCTGACCTTGCTAACAGCAAAGGTGAGATGTACAAGCGTCGGTTCTCTGTACGCACCAAGTATCTGATCTACATCCTGACAACTGAGAACAAGCGAGCACACAAGCTGCCAATCGTTCTTACTCTTAAAGGTCTGAATGGTACAGACGTATCAAGCAGCATCAAAGAGTTTGAGACTGATATGTCTAAGTGTTTCTCCAAAGCCATGGGCTCAGAGATTCCACTAATGATGAACGAGCAGTTCTATTGCACTACCATCTGGTGCCCCAGCTTAGTCAGTGACATGCGTGGTGCTAACAACGTAGAGATCTGTTGCGTTGATGAGTATGAGAAGCCTATCTTCAATACTCAAGAAGCTGCTGAGTTCTCACTAAACCAATTCTCTATCCCCGATGAAGATCGTGAATCAACCTGGAAGTTCCAAGAGATGTACAACGACTACATCAACCAGCACTCCGCGCAGGACGCTAGTCGGCTCAATGGTGCGTATGGGATCGCGGAAGGTGTCAATATCCTTCCGGCCGATCGAGGGTCAAGCGTTGACCAGGTCCTCGACGTTAAAGTCGTCAACCAACGAGACAGCTTAGGAGCTGATAACACTTTGTGATGACATCTGGTCTAGTGCATCACGTACTAGACCTTTGATCACACACTGCCTAGTAGCTGCTATGCTGACGAGGAGCTTTGCGATCGTGCGGAGTTCCTCTCTTGATTCTGTATTCTCTATTTCGCGATGCATCTTTAACTTCCAAAACTCCTCCTCTGGAGATTGTTCAAAGTTCAACATCACATCAAATCATTTTATTTATCTTATCAATGGAAACACAACTACGTCCACTAGATGAAGCCCAGTCACTTATTTATTCCCGTGCAAACATTCGCAGAGCGTTTACTGAATTTGATGATACCGACATCAGTGGCTTATTCCGTAAGGATGATTGTCTTGTTGTTTGTCGTACTGACGGCACCAGCCAGGAGTACCCCGTACGACCAATCGTCGATGCATTCAAGGGGTTTACCTCCCGACTGCCGCACTTCTTCTCTTACCTCGGACCAAATTTCCGTGGACCCAGTATCTGGAGAAACAATTGCTACATCCTGTTTAAGGGTTGGCATTACCAGTCTCAAGGTAGTGCCTTACTCACCAGCGCAGTAGCTCAGAGCCGCTGGGCTAACAAGTTCTCCATGCTTCATGACGAAGCTAAAGTCAAGAGCACCCTTGGTGCATTCGATCTCGGCTATCTGATTGCACCAGATGGTAAGACCGAGGTCAATCCAAAGGATATCTTAGGTGCTGGCTTAGATGACACACCTGAGACTCCCGTAGAACCGCAGCCCTACTGCAGCTGTGGTTCCTTTCAACGTCAAGTTCAACTGCTGCCTCAACTACAACAAGAGATCCCTGGCTACCAGCCCACATGCAAACACATGACTTGGTTCGCCAAGTATCGTTCACATCTGTCACAACGATCTGAACTAATCGAATCCTGCCGTGGCAACATGGCAGACAATGCAACAGCTTGGTACTACGCACCACCAGAGATCGGTCAACCTCATGGCCGACTCAGCATTATCTTCACTAAACACGGTCAGAATGCCCCGCTAAAATACTGGCGGGTTTACAAATCACAAGAGCGTTTCGATGAGACGCATGCGTGGGGTCTATTTGACGCCATGATTGAACAGGGCTTTGTTCCCTTCCCTCACACTGCATTACTTTCAGTTTCTAACGCATTCAAAACATGTTCGCAGCCATCTTCTCCTCAGTCACCAGTATCCTGACCGAAGTGTTTCACAGTGCTATCGCCTTTGGTATGGCAATGGCAATCAACTACATTACATCTCAATTCTCATGACACAAATCACAGCCGTTGAACTCGATAAACTCAACACGTTTGAGTTGTACAAACACTATGCTGGCCTGTCGCACAGCTTGCCTATGCTCACTGATGAGTCCAAGCAATTGGTTCTCGCTGAGCTTGAGCAGGTCGCACGTCTTCGTTCAGAAAAGCTGGACGGAATTCACTACGCACTTACGAACCACGAGCAGTTGGTTGCCGTTGGTAAAGAGGAGAAGAAACTTCTTGATGCTGCGATCAAGCATCATGAAGCGGAAGTAAAAGGATTGCGCGGCATTCTGGAACGTCTTCACCAGATAGGTTGTGTACATGACAACAGATTGGTAGGTAAAAACTACCAGTTCAACATCAGTCCACAAAAAGAATTGGCTATTGAGGTATCGAAACCCGTAGAAGAATGGGACAACGAAGACAAAGAAGCCTACGCTATGGTCGAAGAGGTCATTACGACCACTATCGTTAGATCAAACAATGGCAAGAACATCCTTTGGTCAGATGAAAAGATCAAGCATAAGCACGTACCAAATCCCGACGCACTCAGAACAGCCCATGAAAACGGTCAACAACTCCCCGAAGGAGTACGTCTCATCAAGAAGTACCGGATTAGCCGCAAGCGTATCCTCAACCAAGGTAACAACTGAGATGTGGACTAAATTTCACCCATCACTGCAGAAAAGTTTCTACGCAACTCTTGATGCACCCAGTGATGAGAAAGATGCTGACCTTAAGATGACATGCCACAAGCATGCCGTCACTGATATCGACATGCAGATGGAAGTCCTTGAGGCTGAAATCGCACTAGAAAAAAGTGAGGATGTTCCTTACAATGATGACAAGATCAATTCATTGTATGAGCGCCGCATTAAGTTGATTAATGCCAAGCGATATCACACCAATGCATCCAATGCCTATTGGTATTCAATGCAATAGGATAAAGGAAAGCAGGTGTACCAATGGACTCCAAGAATTACGAGGAACATATCTATTACATCCTCGATAACTTCACGAAGGGCGGTACACCACTGACAGCGTTCCTAGGTGGACGTATGGAATGGCAGGTCACTACGTTAGTAGCTGGCCTGCTTGCTAATCCACAGGTATCTCAAGGCCTTGATGCAGAACAAATCGTAGAGGCTGCAGTCTCTTACGCCAACATTATTCAAAGCAAGCTTGCTCAATACGAAGGATCTACTGTAAATAATCTGGAACGATTAATGGATAAATGATAATGTATAGGTATCTACAACACGACCGTGACACCAGAAGCCAAGCCACCTGTATTAACTATTAAGTACAGCGTTGAATTTGAAATGGAATATGACCCATTCAAAGGCAAAACACCAGACGAACTAGCTCTTTCCATGGAAGACGATCTGCATGGTGCATTGTTTGACTTGCGACCTGGTGTGCAAGGTCTCTTTACACGTCTAGAATCAATCGAAGAGTTCAACTAATTGATTGGGAAAACTTGATCCTCCCTCCATATTGTTTTTAGTACCGGCGCATGGAGCGACGGTAACTACACCATTCCTAGAAAGCATGCTTGAGTTTTCTAGGTTTGCTATTGACAGTGGTATTGAATTTAATTGGATCGTAGAACCAGGTGCATCACTTATTAGCCTGTGTCGTAGCCAGCTTATTTCCATGGCCATGGAGCTGGAGGACTGGACTCACATACTCTTTGTTGATAATGACATGGGCTTTGAGCCTATGGATATTATGCGATTACTCATCGCTGATAAAGACGTAATTGCTGGGCAAGCACCAGTAAAGTCCTATCCTCTTACGACAAGCAGTGCACTGTCAGACATCATTGAAGAAGATGAGCAAGCTGTACGTGTCAACTATGTAGGCACAGGGTTCATGATGATCCAGCGCTACGTAGTAGAGCGGATGATGGACTACTACAAACAACACAAATCTTTTGAGATGCCTGATGGTAACTACTACGATCAGACACGTGTCGGTTATGTAGATCTATTTGATACCATCACCAACAATGCTCATGTTACTGACAAGGATCTGTATCTTACTGAAGACTATGCATTCTGTTTAAGAGCACGGGCCTGTGGCTTCCAGATCTGGGCACATAAAAATGTAATGCTTACACATACTGGAATGCATACTTTTTCTTTCAAGAATGAGGCTAAGATGCTTAAAGACTACAAAAGGATTGGAAAAACCAAATGACACAAGAGCCAGAAAAGCACCAAGGTAAGCTTTACGATCTCACAGTGTGGGACGTAGAAGAGCAGAACAGACGCTCAATCTTTATGAATCACATGTACAAGTGTTCAGGCCGTACCAACGGCGTGTACACAGGGTTGTGGCAAGAGTTTTGCTTGAATGAAGCTGGTCCTTACTGCAAAGCTATGTGGTTTGAACAGCAACGTGCCATCAAAGAGTTTATTGATAAGAGCAATCTAAGGCAGTTGGAAACACTAGACCTAGGTGAAGAACCAGCTTGCAAAAAAGAAAACGACTGCTCTGAACCTTTCGTTCCTACTCTCCACGATTGATGACTACTAAATCTTTTGGCAAACCTGTCATTGCAGAAATAGATGAGCCTGGTGTAACCAAGGCGTCAAGGGAAAACCTGCATGACACCACAAATGCAGGATCACTTCAAGATATTGATAGTCACTACCATCAGTACCGACGATGCGTCGATGCTTTTGAAGAGATCATTAGTGAATACACAGAGCCTTATGATGTCCTCGGACAGAAACGTCTGTCAGGTGAAGACATCTATAAGGCATTTCTTGAAGGTGTCAAGGCTCAACAAAACTGGCACAAGGCAGAGATGAAGACCCTTGATGATCTTATTGATTACACCTTAGGAACTAGGCCAATCGATTTCGGGTAGTAGATCTTTCTGTAATGATGTAATACTGACAGCACGTTTGTAAAACATGTTATCTGTTTTGCCCACCTGTTCAAGGTGGGTTTTTATTTTGTGCCAATTAGATAGAGTCTCGTCATCCATGTTTTTCATTTTGGAGTACGTCCGCCAGTACCTATGTTCGTAATTAATGCTAGTACAGTGGCTGTCATTCCAGCAAACATAATCTCTCCTCTTTTCCCGATACCAGGACATGCATCTAACCCACCATTGCGCATGCAAAAACCCAGACCAATTCCATAAAGAATAATCTGGGCTGAAAAAATAATACCCAGAAAGCTAATTAATACTTTTTCTTTCTGGGATAAATTCATTGTTTAATGCAAAAATTAACGTGAAATTTCTTCCCAATCAATAGTTGCATAAACACTTGATGTTGCATTATCTGCTGCAATAAGTAAAGTGGCTTCAAAAGGTGTATTTGTTAGAGCATTTCGTTCTAATTGAAATTTAAATAAATCATTTTTTGATAAAGTTGCAATTGATGAGCCTTGATTTGATCCTTGAAACCAACCACTAGTAATTTTTTTTGATCCTGTACTATTAAAACTAGTTCCTGTTAAATTATATTCTACTGAACTATCTGTACCTGCTGAAACCCAACTGCCTCCTGTTGTTGTTCCTCTATATATTAATTGAAAGTTACAATTTACATTATTATCTATACCTAAAATTGAAAGAGCAGTTGGAATAATAACAGCATCTAAATGATTTGGAGTGGTTTTTAATCTTAAAGAAATAACTGGATAATAAGTGTCTGCGTTTGTTAATTCATAAGGCGTTGCAATATTAGTTGAAGCAAAATTTTGTTGACCATAAAGTTCATAGCCCCCTTCACTAAGTACAGTAGTGCAAATTTGTTTTAATAAACTATTTGAAGCAGTAGTTGTAGTATTTGTAATTTCTAATCGACAAGGTAATGTTGCTGTTGTTATATAAGTTGAATCAATTATATTTGCATGATCAAAAGTGTGGCAAAGAACAAAAATACCGTCAATAATAAAACCAAGTCTTACTGTTCCAGAGCCAAGCCACTCTATATCCGTCCAAAGAATTTGAACTTTAGTAAAATCTATGACTATACCAGAAGGCCCTGTTCCATCTAAAGGATCTACATTCCAATTGTTTTGATCAATTCCTGTATTAATAACAGACCCTGTAATTGAACTTCGTTTTATAAATTGAGGTTGATCAGTGTCATTTAACTCAAAGTAAATACCATTTGCATTTCCAAAATAACCAATACGTTGTCGTAATCCTGTTTTTTGTGCGTTAGCAACAAAAGAAGTCATTACTAATAATGATTTACCAGGTTGATAAGAAAAAACTTTATAAGTTTCCCTAATAACACTGGAACCATTTAATGTTGTTGTATTTAAATCAACAAGTCCTTGATCGGAATTAAATATTTTTGTTCCACCAGAAATTAATTCTGTTGCCCATAAATCATTATCTTCATAACGATGACTTGAATCAAATAAAGTAAAAGGATTGCTAACCCTTAATCTTCCAAATGCATCATTGGCTACATTATTTGAAGTTGTTTTAACAACAACATCAACAGGATTAACAATATAACGAGAAGGGACTATTGTGTTGTCGTACCAAGTTCTTGCCATAATTAAAACTAAAATTAACTACCAGATGAAGTAATCTGGCTGTTTAAATAATTAATTTGGTCTTGTAAAATTTCAAATGCTGCTGAAATTAAAGTGTTAACTTCTGCTTCATTTAGGCCATTAGTGCTTTGTAATGTAGCAATGGTTTCATTAATATGAGTAACTTCAAGAATGCGAGTGGCTGTTTCTGCTCGCGCTTCATCTTCAAGGGTTGTAATTTGTGTTTGAAGATCTGTGATTTGCTTTGACAAATTATCGATTTTAGCGCTATCTCCAGAAGGAAGGTTTCCAATATTTTTTTTTAGTTCTTCATACTGTTCTTTTCGCTCTTGAATTTCTAAACGAATAGCAGTTTGCGTTCCTCTTACATCGCCGTGTTTAAAACCAAGTTCAGCATAACGATTTAATAAATCTTTTCTTGAGCTAGCCATTGCCTGCCTTAAGTATCGCTTTTATCTAGTTTACCAGCGGTCTTTCTATTAGAATGTAAATCATCAGCACGAGCAAAGGTTCATGTATAGTGGCATCCCTCCGACACAAACGGAACAACCTGTTCAGCGGCAACCAGAGGAGCCAGTAAGCAAGGATCCGCAGCCCCAAAGTAAAAAGGAACCAACCTGCAGATTGGCCAATGAACTGATCCAGCTTTCCTCCCAGGCTGCGCATCTGATGTTGCAATCGCATCTCGTTCATTTTAATTATGAGTCGGGAAACTTTTTTGGTGTGCACAATTTCACCAAGGAACAGTACAAGAAACACCAGGAACAGCTGGACCGACTCGGAGAATTGGTACGTTCTCTTGATTACATGATGCCTATGTGTGAGAAGGGATTGCTTGGTTCTTTCAAAAAGTTTGAGCATGTCGATTCTTATGACGGTAGCTCTATGCTCTTTGCATATCTGAGTAACCTCGAAGCCTTTGGGATGTGTGCCAAGAAGTGTGCTAAGTCTGCAGCTAAGATGGATGCCTTTGACATCGAGAACTACTGTGGTGAATTGATTGAAGATGCATTCAAAGCAGCGTGGATGATCAAAGCAACCCTAAGAAAGAGTTAAGATTTTAAATAATCAGCTGCTTGTTTCATTATTTTTTCATCATCTTTGAATAATCCTAAGCCTTGATTGCATGAATTGCATAAAAGGCCACGGATTTTTCCTGTTCGGTGACAATGATCTACATCTAAATTCTTTTTCTTTTTCTTTCTGCAGATAGCGCACTTGCCTTTCTGGTTTTTGTACATCTCTTCGTAGTCTTCAACCCCAATCCCATAACGAAAACGGAGATTCTCTTCCCTAGTTGCCAAGAATTTATTTATCTTTACATAAATAATAACAAAAAAAGGGCTGATTAAGCCCTTTGGTCCTTCCTTTTAAACCGTAACCTCGGAGACGTTTGTTTACTAGATGGAATGGCTTCCGACATGAAGCCAATTGAACTATAGTGCAATCATCAACAAGTGGACCATGTTTGACGTAACAGTAATTCTCAACCTGTATCGCAGACCTCAAAACCTAGCGAGACAGATTGAGGCCCTGCGCAATCAGACTTTTCCACCAAAAGAAATTTGGGTCTGGGTAAATGGGCACGATGATAACCGCGATCTTTGCCTTGAGTATCTTGATATCGACAGGGTTATTGATTGTAGTTTCAATTTCAAATTCTTCGGACGATTCGCAGGGGCGCTCTTAGCTGACACTAAGTACGTCGCACTCTTTGATGACGACACGATTCCTGGCCCCAAGTGGTTCGAGAATTGTATGGATACCTATTGCAAACTAGAGACTGATGGCTATAAGACTCCCATCCTTGGCTCCGCTGGTGTCATCCTAAATAGTTTTCGATATGAAAATCACGTACGATCGGGCTGGCCTCTTGAAAATACAGAGACGCAGCGTGTTGATCTTGTTGGACATGCTTGGTTCTTTAATCGTGAGTGCCTCTCTCATCTCTGGAGAGAGAAGCCATATACATGGGATAACGGTGAGGATATACACTTCAGCTACTGCGCACAAAAATATGGCAATGTACAAACCTTCTGTCCTCCACATCCCCCAGGTGAACAAGACAAGTGGGGTAGCATCCATGCTGTTGAACTGGGTACAGACGCTGTGGCGACATCCAACAATACGTGGTTATCACATTCCCTATTTTTTTCGCAAAGGGATAAAGTAGTTAGGAACGCGATTTCAGGTGGATGGAAAACAGTAAAGAACGTCACCCTTTAGAAGATACGTTTACTGATATCTACCGTTCTAATTTCTGGGGGTCTGCCGAATCACGCAGTGGTGAAGGCAGCACCATGAGTTATGCAGGTTCCTTGCTAGAGAACTTCACTGATATTGTCCGTGAGTTTAATGTCAACTGCATGCTTGACACCTCTTGCGGTGACTGGAATTGGATGAAGAGATTAGCTGAACGGTTGCCGGACTACACAGGGCTGGACATCGTAGAAGAACTTGTAGTCAAAAATAATTTCACCTATGGCAATAGCCATACTCGTTTTGTTCATACAGATTCTCTTTCGTTTCTAGAAGACCAGGCTAACAATTCATTTGATTTGATTTTGTGTCGCCATACGTTAGAGCATCTGCCTACTGCATACAATATTCAATACTTAAAAGAAGCAACCAGGGTGGGTAAGCTTCTGCTTGTAACGACCAACAAGACGT
>WLWG01001569.1_pt1 | contig 20083 bp, 23 predicted proteins | sample 6712871 | NCBI WGS metagenome assembly WLWG01 (sample SAMN12718693, study PRJNA515312) | sponge metagenome | isolation source: marine sponge | host: Mycale hentscheli | place: New Zealand: South Island, Marlborough, Capsize Point | collected 2003-05-01
AAAATGTGGGGCAAGATAAAGAATCGGTTGGGCAGCCTTGCAGCCCGCAGTCAGCAGGAACTATCTGAAGCGCTCACACAAGCGTTCGAAGAGGTTTCTCCCGACGAGGTAATCGGCTGGTTTTCTTCGTGCTACATCGCGACACCTCAATCGTGAAGCGCTCTAATCATATAGTTATACTTTTAGTTATACTTTACGATGGACCTATAGGCGCTCATATTGACCAACCCATAGAAGCCATTCATCGATCCGATATTGACAATACTGCCGCCGAAAGATTGCTTGACCATCTGATTCAGAGCAAACTTTATACCGTAGAACACGCCATCCAGATTGATGCTCATGACGAGTCTCTCTCCTTATGCAATATTACGGTAACGGCGTAACCGTCTTTAGCCAACCTCCGGCAAATACCCGCACCTATTCCCTCACCTCCACCTGTGAACAGCACTGATTTTTTATGATGCATATTCGTTCTCCTAGACTTTTTTGCACCCCCTGTTGGAATTTCTTGCCGCCTCCCCAGTACTTTTTAAAGCGCTTCTTTCCCGCACGAACTGAAATGTGGCTTCCGCAACCCGACGGCCATAGAGCTCCGCTGTCTCAAGATCGCCTTTACCTGGTAGTCTACCTGGAAACTGGCGGCCATCGGCCCGACAAACCAACCAATACGATTATGGGCGCCTGGCCTGGGACTGGTAATTTGGTTCATATCTTCGGGCTTGTTGACAGACGGCATTACACCCAGACCCACAAAGATTATGGCCTCTGCAGCATCAAGCTCGTCCAACCAAGCTAGTCGCCTCCTCCGCAGTGTAAAGTTAGGGGGTTATGCTGGGCACACTCTGCGCGCTACGCACAACGGCTTCAGCCTGGAGCTTGGTGTAACCGTAAGTGGAATGGTAAACAATTACGATTTTGCCTTCTAAGCTATGGAGAGTAATTTAATATCTGGTATCGCCTAACGCCTAAGCTCACTGGCGACCATGGAACGCATTCTTAGAACTCATTTCTTTTGCTCCTGGCCGGTGCCTTTAATAGCCATAACTCGTGCATCCTCTTCTAACAATTTGACTTTCACTTTTTTGCCTGTATTTGTAGCAATGTAATCCTTTGAAGCAGCAATAAGTATAGGGAAGACTCTGCGTAAGTCATCACTAGAGCCTGAGCTTGTTACAGTTGTTTTCCATAGCTGGACTTCTTTTTCTGTTTTTGTGTATTCGTCTAAATCAACCGCGTCAAGAGATATGAACCTAGAATATGTTGTGTATGAGCTTGAATGTGTTGTTGACCCTATAACACCATATGTTGGTGTATATATAGTTGTGCCACAATAGCCATAAGAGCTAAAAGCCCCCGTTCTGTAAGAAGACAACACACCCGTTTGTCCCCAAATGGGTAATGAATAAACGTACTGGTGCTCCTGGGGTTCACCTATACCGTAACCAAGAAAGATTCCGACATTAGCTTTTTGAAACGTTTCTGCTGGGGTAAATCCTTTTTCTTGTAATGCCCGGTTTACATAAGCCGCATATTCCCTGAACTGAAGATCAGCTGCTTTTGTGTCTTTATTACCAGGCAATAATATATATGTTTTATTTCCGCGAGCATCGCCAATTGAATCGACGTTTACATGAAATACGGGTGGCCGCATGGTGGCGCACCCAGATAAAAAAAGTAAAACACCCTATAGAGATATTGTGAAGATATTGAATTTCATGCTGTTCCTCCTTTTAACCTGAAATTAAAGGAAAACCTCCCCACGCTCGCAGTACTTTTCCAGTGACATCACCTTCCACGGCCTCAACGTATAGCTTTGCTGTTTCTGCGACAGTAACCAACCCCACACCTTCCTATCCGGGTTCGACAATGGGTGCCGGACTAACTACGTTGAGGCGAATGCTACGGTTAAGAAGAGGGGCCGTATTTTTAACGAATGCATCTACAGCGGCGTTTAGTGACCCAGTAGCAATACTGGCTGGATTTGGATAGTGGCTTAGAAAACCACTTGTGAACACAAACGAGCCGTTGTCTCTAACGAACTTCTCACCAAACTTAAGAAGCCTCACTTGATCGAGAAATTTACGTTCAAAACCGTATCTGTAATCTTGATCTTCAAGACCATTAAAAGGTTTGAAGGTGCTATCACCGCCAGCAGCCGAGATCAACGAATCAAATTGCCCGATCTTCTCGAACATCGCTCGAACGGATACGATGTCAGTGTAATCACATTGCACATCACCGCTACGAGCACCCACACGAACAATGTCGTGATTGTCAGACATTGCCTTGTCTACTTCCTTTCCTATACGCCCTGAAGCGCCAACAATTATTATTTTCATCTGTCTCACCTCGGTTTTATGTGTGCTTAACAAGTTAGTGTCCAAACTTGTATATCCTGCCAAAAGGAAAGATATCCGGTACTTTTAGTGTTTCATTCATGGGTATCTATTCCTTGTTTACCCGCATTCATTACCCGTGTATATCATTCCTTTCAACAGCATTCAACTTAATCTTATAGAACCGATCCCTCGAAAGTTACAGGAGACCTTTGAGCAGGATATACGCGGCCGTGGCGTGGATGAAGAACATCGCCAGAGTTGGCTGAAAGGGCTACGCTTCTACTTGGACTTCTCTAAAAGGTATGATCTTTGCCACGCGACGTGGAAAGCCAAGAGCCGTTCATTGCCAAGCTCACATCGAAAAGGCAATCCGTTGAGAGTTAGATCGGTAATAGTATTTATTATGATGCTTTAAGTAGTGAAGATTCTATCAAGGAAGGGAGTTCAATTGGCTCAAACCTGGATCCGTCAGTTAAACGTGGGATTTCTGTGCGAATGCTTTGGAGGCAAAAGGTTGCAAAAAAACGCAGGCGCACCCGCTGGGTGCGTCGAGGCTTTTTTGTAGTTCCTTTTGGCCCAAATGGTTCGTGCAGAAAGCCGCGTTTAACTGACGGATCCAGGTATTCTTTATTTCTCCGAGAATTTCAAAGTTTATTGAGTATTATTTTATGACAACTTAATTTGTTTCGACAATGATCCGTAATGTGTCCACATTCTTTCGTTTTGCAAGACTTCTGATCTCTGTTTCCCTATTCGTATTCCCCAAAGATGGTCTCTACGGCAAAGTGAATTGTTGGGTTGAGTTTATAGTTATTTTCACGGGAAAAATTTATTTCAGGCGCGATTTCGAAAAAGAGCCAATCTCGGTATACACTAAAACGATATCTGACCGTGGCGCTATATTCTTCTACAACGGTTGAAGGTTCGGTGGGTCCTTGTGCGAAGAGGGTCAGGCCCAACGCTTGACGTTGATGGAGTCGATGGAAAAGAGAAAATATTTGTTCCCATTCGATACCATGGCTTATTTCTGGCCACGTTGCTTGGCTCACAGCTCGGAAAAACAAAATATGATTCAATCGTCGCTCTAGATCGAGACGACTCGTTTCTCCGAACCCATCGTCTTCAAACCAGAAAAGAAATTGTGTGCCGTGAATAGCCCACGGATCGAAGTCGAATGATTTTTTACTCCTTAATTTCAAAAATGGAACGGGTCTGCTTTTGACCTTTATCCCGCCATTCAAGGTAAGCCATTCAAGCTTTTCTGATAACCGATATTGTAGACCGGCGGCTGTTTCGGTATCATCCAGGTTAATTGTATTGCGTTCTAATTCATCGGGTAGATTATCAATAAATAGTTGCCACTTGTTTCGGAGTTGGGGTAACGTCAATTTGACATTTAGGCTATGTTTGAACCCTGTGCTTTCATATTCACTAAATTCAATAGACGTACGTAGCTTGACCCTAGATTGTTTGACTTCTTCTTCAACACGTTCATCTCTGAAAAATGAATCTAATCGTTTGGCGATATCAATGACTCCTTTAGAGACAGGATAGTGCACACAATCAAGCATGGTGTGTTTTTTCTGGACTTTAGGCGTAGATAGCGGATATTTGTTCGTTTCAGTTGAAAGAGCCGCTTCGGCTTGAGCCATGGAACTTAATAGCAGCAGAAAAGGAATTAATATGTTTATATTGTTCATAGTATTTATTTTTCTAGTTACAATATACTCTATTATATGACTAAAATCATAATGACTCTTCCTGTAAGAATAGAATATAGTTGTGTAATACTTTCTTTATAAATGGATAAAATAAAAATACTTTTGGTTCTTTTTAATCGTTTTAAATGAAGAATCCATCTGTCAATGTAAAAAGCGTGCTAGTGACAGGTTGTCCGTCGGGCATTGGATTCGCCTGTGCAGCTGTGCTTAGGGATGCGGGGTGGTGTGTATTCCCGACAGCGCGAAAACAAGAAGATTTGGATCATCTACAAGCTAACGGTTTTACTCCAGTTCGACTTAAAGTAGCCGATAGTGATTCGGTTCAACAAGCCATTGAGCAGACCTTGGAATTATCCAAAGGCCAACTCGGAGGCGTGGTAAACAATGCGGGGTTTGGTCAACCCGGCGCATTAGAAGATCTTTCCCGAGAAGCGATGCAGTATCAATTTGAGGTGAACGTAATAGGGATGCAGCAATTAACCAATATGCTGATCCCGGTTTTCAAAAAACAAGGGTGGGGGCGGGATTGTGAACATCAGTTCTGTAGTGGGGCGCGTATCGTTTTCTTTTATGGGCATTTATTCAGCGTCTAAATTCGCGATGGAAGCCTTGTCGGATGCATTGCGGATAGAACTTCGAGAGACTGGTATTGGTGTTTCCATAGTGGAACCTGGACCGATTAAATCTAAATTTAAAAAGCATGCTATTGAAAAAGCAGAGACCCATTTAAAAGGAAAAAAATCTCGATTTGAGGATGTGTATCAAAATCAAATGATGAAGTGGGAATCGGATGAAGGGGCTGAGAGGATGTTTACCCTTCCTCCTGAATCGGTAGGGAAAAAAGTGCTCCATGCATTAGAATCGGTTCGTCCCCAAACGCGATATCCTGTTACGTTTCCTGCCTATATGGGCTCTTTTTTACGACGCTTTGCGCCAGACCAATTTTTAGATTATTTTATGTGGTCACGATGGAAGGATCGAGCATCGCGTTAAGAAAGGGGAAAATATACGCCAGATCACATTATTGACACGATCCTTGTATCTATCAACGCGCGATTCGATCTTCAAAGATTTGGTTAGCGCAATGGATACCCTCATGTATGCAATCAGGAATACCAATCCCCTTATAACCGCTACCCGCTAGATACAATCCAGGGAAAGAAGTTAATGACTTTTGGAGTTCGTTCATACGACTTAGATGCCCAACCGTGTATTGGGGATGTGCATTTTCCCATCGATCAATATGATGAAGTATCGGTTTGTTGGAAAGACCTAGTATCGCTAATATCTCTGTATGTGTAATGTTATACAACTCTTCATCCGACATATGAGTCAGTTTTTGGCGATTTTTGTCTCCGACAAAGACTCGAAATAGTAAGCGATTAAGGGGAGCTCGGTGATTAAATTTGGATGAGGTCCAGGTGCAAGCCAGGAGGGGCGAGGGATCTGTTCTAGGGACAATAAAACCAAACCCTTTGAGCGTGTGTGAAGTTTTTGTCTCATCAAGGTAACCGAAAGTGATAGTGGCTGTTGATGTATAGGATATCTTTTGAAGATTTTCAAAGGCGGTTGGGTGAAGGTCTGCTAACAAATGAGCCGAGGCATAAGCAGGGATTGCCATGACAACCGCCTGCGTCCTAAACGATTCAGATTCAGTCAGGATCTCATAAACATGATCTTTTTGGATGATTCCCGTAACTTGACATGCTGTTTTTATGGATCCGTGCAGCTTCTCTTTTAAGGAGTGGATAAGATTTTCCATGCCTCCTTTTAAACTCATAAACAAAGGATGGGGTGGCTGTTTATAGTGTTTGATTCCGCGAAGGAGACTTCCATATTGTTTTTCGAGTTCAAGGAACTTCGGGAAGGTGCTTTTCATGCTTAGTGTTTCCGGATCTGCTGAGTAAATACCAGCCATCATTGGTCCCGCAATTTTATCTAGGGTTTCTTTGCCAAAACGTCTTCGAATAAAGTGGGCTAGACTTTCATCCTGATCGAATTTTGTGCGAGGTATAAAGCGTTCCATCCAGACCCTCATTTTTCCGATGGACGAAATAAGATTTGTTTTTAAAAAGGGCATCCATTGGGTGGGAATGGTCAAGCGAAAGCCGTTTGGTAAAGAGATTAGTTTTCCTTGTTGGAGTACGTATACCTGTTGGTTTGCTTGGTTGCAGGGAATTAATTGGTTTTCGATTCCCAAATCATGGCAAAGTTGTAGTCCCCAAGGTTTTTGGGTAATAAACGAGTCTGGGCCTCCTTCGATAACGAAATCGTCAATCGTATGCGTAATAATTTTCCCGCCCAATCGAGGTGTTGACTCTAGAAGCGTGTAATCAATCGGACACCCTGTCTCTTGGCTCTTTTTCTGAAGGTAAAAGGCCGTTGCCAATCCTGTAATGCCTCCGCCAATAATGGTGATATGGGTCATGGGGCTCGTGATTCGTCATTTGGAATAGAATACAATAGCGCTTACGAAGAACAAGTATACCTATGGATATACTCTACGAGCCGTGCCACATGTTCTACGGGTGTGTGTTTTAAAATGCCATGTCCGAGGTTAAATATGTGGCCAGGTCTGCCCTTTACGCTATTAAGAATACGAGTGGCCTCTTGCTCGATGATGTCCATAGGTCCTTCTGCTAAGATGTTCGGATTTAGATTCCCTTGGATGGCTGAGTCGGAGCCCAGTCTGGACCATGCTGTTGCCAGGTCCATATCAGAGTCAATGCTTATCACGTCTCCTCCTGCTTCTTTTAGCATAGATAAGATATGTGAAGTTTTTGTGCCGAAATGGATGAGGGGAACTTCGGAAGCCGTCTTTACGTGTTGAATCGTTTCGCGAGAGTAAGGCAACACATAGTGTTCATACTCGGAAGCCGTAAGATGCCCCGCCCAACTGTCGAATAGTTGTACAACCTGAGCGCCAGCTTTCGCTTGATTGGATAAATAAGCGCCTATGGCTTTAGAGAGTTTTTCCATTAAAAGAGACCAGGCTTTTGGCTCAGCTTTCATAAAGGTTTTTGCTTTATGGAACGTTTTGGAAGACCCCCCTTCGATGGCATAACAGGCTAATGTGAAAGGCGCCCCTGAAAATCCGATTAAAGGAATTTGTCCGTCCAGTTCTTTTTTGGTTTGTTCAATGGCTTCAAGGGTAAAATGAAGGGCCTCTTCTGGAAGAGGATCCACTAGTTTTTTAACATCACTTAATTGGGATATTGGATTATGAATAACAGGTCCTTGACCGTGTATAAATTCGAGTTCTAATCCCATGGCTTCTAGAAGGGGTAATATGTCTGCAAAAATAATAGCGGCATCAACTTCAAAAGCATGGACAGGTTGTAAGGTAACCTCTGTGGCCAGGTCGGGATTTTTTATCATTTCGAGGATCGAATACTTTTCTCGCAATTTCCGATATTCAGGCATATAACGTCCGGCCTGACGCATGAGCCATATAGGGGTAACATCCGTGGGTTTACATCGACAGGCTGTTAGAAATCGGTCTGAACGTGCCATTAAAATTACGATCCTCCATGTTCAATCTTTTGGCTTTGCCACATTGTTTTCCCAACAAAAAAAGGCCCAAGATTCGTTAAAAATTCAGACGTCTGTCGAGTCTTGCGCATGGTTTGCACAATCGAACTTAAGGGGTACAGTTCTTTGCCGACCAATCCAATAATAAAATCATTATCGTTTTTATCTAATCCATGACAGGCCAGTCGAATGTCATAGGCGTGGCCTGCTTGTCCAAAGGCATTCCCAATAGTGCCATGTTCCATGAGGATCTCTGTCTGTTCTTCCAGGGAGAGTTTTTGGAAGTTCCCAGACCGTCTTAATGGGTACCAAATAGCCCATGGCCAATCTGGATTACAGATGCGTTGAAGAGGCCGAGCCATAAGAACATGTTCAAGATCTGATTCATAACCGACAGAATAGGTGCGTCCCAGCATTGTATAGTCGGGCTTAAAGGTGAGTGAACAAAATGGAGAATGATTAAGCACATTTCGCAAATCAGAAACAAAGAAGTCGGGGCTTTCGTGGGCTGTGAGTAACGCAACGCCGTAGGGATCATTTACGTCTTTATATAACACGGCATGGAAGTCAGTCTGTTTTAAAGCATCAATCAGACCTTGATCATCAGTGGAATCCGTATAGGTTAATAGTTGCAGAAAAAGTCGTCTGTTTAGAGAACAGGGTTCACCCGTCTCTGTTCGGCCTTTTTCGCTAATATCCGTTAGTTCGTTTGGTGGCATGACACTCCGTTAATGTGAAAAAGAGATCTTATCGAGAATATGGATGGGGTCAAGCGGACAAGGACTTTTTATAATAGCGTTTGTAGAACGTTTCCACATTGATCATCTCTCCTTTCCACGTGCGAATAAAAAGGTATTGCGTAACAAGCCATAGAATGAGGAGGGTGTGTTTCCATTTCGAACGTTCTTTCCAACGTCTATTAGAGACCCTTATTCCGCCCCCGAGAAAAATAGGATGTTCTTGTCTTTTTAATCGGATTGAAAACTCTATATCTTCCATAATAGGCATATGGGGGAACCCTCCTAAAGACTTTAACTGATCTCTTCGAACAAAGATTCCTTGATCCGAAAAAATGATACCTACGATACGTGTTCGGATATTGTTGAGTATCGTTATAAAGCGAAGGAAAAGATTGTTTCGGTCAAATGTGCTGCCCACCGCTCCAGCAGATTTTCCGGTCCTGTTTACGGCGTCGATGATTTGTTCTAAACAATTTTGTTCAAAAGACATATCGGCATGCACCAAAAAGAGTATATCGCCTTTCGCTTTCTCGATTCCGGCGCATATTTGAGTTCCACGTCCCCGAGCACTGTGGACAAGGGTGGCCCCCCATTGTTTCGCAACAGGCACAGTCCGGTCCAAAGATCCTCCATCGGATACAATAACTTCTAGGGGCTGAAGAGAAAGCTGTTCGATACTTCTGAAAAAGTGGTGCACCATTTTTTCTTCATTCAAGGTGGGCACAATCATGGAAACGGTTTGGACAGGTGGGTTCTGTTTTTTCCGTTCGGAGATCTTTATAAGGCGATTTCGTATCACCGAAAAGAGAAGAAGTCCGTACACAGGAATATATTCTAAAGCGGTTATCATGTGGAATTCTTTCCACGTACCCGTTGCGTGCATGTTTCCTTGAGACGCAAAGGAAAACGCAAGGGTCCCACAAAAGAGGATCCACGCCGGCGAGGGGACAAAACATAAAAACGGAATGATCCAGGTCAGATACCAAAAGTGTACAGTAGGGGCCAGAAGCAATAAACTGCCGAATCCCCACAAGCTACCTTGTATAGGATCGTCTATTTTATACCGGAAAAAGATGATTAGAAAAAAAAGTGTAAGACCACATACATATGAAGCCAGAGAAAATGAGCCGAGAAACGTTCCTAAGATATAATGAAGTGAGCTATTGAAATGTAGCGTAGTTGTGAATGTATATAGTGTTTCCCCAACTTCTACTAAAGACCCAAAACATAGAAAAGGAATTATGGTGGTCCCTATTAATACCCAGCTATATTTAAGGGTCGTTCGCTGAAACAGGAATGGCCACAGAATACACGCGGTATATTTAACATGAAAACTGAAAGCGGCCATCAGAAACATGGTTTTCCACTTCTTTTTATGAAAGCACCATAAAGTCGTTAACATAAAAAAAATCATTAAAGCATCGAGATGTCCTTCACCCGCAAAAGCGAGCAGAACAACGGGGTTCACTGCATAAAGAAGAGCCCATTTAGGGTGTCCTTGGGTCATTCGGAGAAGAGATAACAAAACAAGAATGCTGCCCATATCGATCAGCGCAAATAGAACTTTAAAGTCAAAAGGACGGGTTGTGATACGTGTAAGAATTGAAAATAAAAGTTCAATACCCGGAGGATAAATGGCTGTTTCCTTAGGATGATTAATGGCGGACCATGAGGCATCTTGAAGATATTTCAATGAGGGATCACTAGGAGAAACCTTATAAGGATTGATTCCTTCAATCTGCACTCGACCTTCCCAAATATAGCGATGGATATCATCCGATGGTTCCATGGGGAGAAAAAGGAGGCGACACACCAGGGCCATCAATAGAACGCCTAGCATGGCGTGATGCTGGAAGGGAAAAAACCGAATGGATAATAGAGCAAAGATGAGGAGGGCTATATGGAAAAGCCCCACCAGCCAGGGAGTCTGGCCAATGGCGCTAATCCTACCCAGCGCCAAGCAGAAAAGAATCGTAGCAAGAACACAACCCCATCCATAGAGTGCAAACTTCCGATGGTGGATTTCGGAATTAAGGACAGGGATCATAAGCGTCTGTTTTACATCAAGGACCCAACTATCTTGTATGGCGATATTCTACGAAAGTATGTATCAGGGACAAAAGGCCTACGCTTGTAAATCCACATGCATAAAGGAAGAGAAATGGACCGATCAAATATTCGCGGAAGTGCAGGTAATAATAAAACGATATGAAGCAATAGATGCCTAAAACGATCTCGATGATAGCCCAATAAGGCATTTTTATAGCGTACTTCACAATAGGATTATCGCCACGCTTTGGGGTTCGTACGAATTCAGAAGATTTTCCAACGATCGCTTCAAAAACAGCGCGACTGTTTGAAATCGCGATTCCGACCCCCATCGTTGATAGATATGGTAAACAACGCAAACGTTTCCACCTTTGTTTATGTAACAAAAATTGTGAAGCGGAATAAAGAATGGAAGGGGATATAGCCGATATAAAAATAATGCCAAAAAGGGTGGTAAAGGTCGCGGGGTGATGACGGAAACGGGTCAGCACAAAGACCGGTAGAGCCATAATCGAAAGCCAAAGCATGACCGGATGAATCAGGTAGTGTGTCATATGAAATACAGACTGAATTTTAGCAAGGAGACTATGGTCTGATTTAAAAACCCGGGGCAAAAGTTTAATCGCTGTCTGGATGGATCCTTTGGCCCACCTAAACTGTTGGGATTTAAATGCGTTGATACTTTCAGGGAGTTCTGCAGGCACTTCATGGTCCCATAAAAAGAAAGGTTTCCAGCCTGCCAGTTGTGAGCGGTAGGATAGATCCATGTCTTCGGTCAGGGTGTCATGTTGCCAGCCTCCACCTTCTTCAATGGCGCGGCGTCTCCAAAGGCCGGCAGTTCCGTTAAAGTTCATGAATAACTTATTCCAGGCGCGAGCGGGCTGTTCAATCGCAAAATGCCCATCAATGCCAATGGCTTGTGCTTGTGTTAAGAGGGAGCGGTTGGCATTTAGATGCCCCCATCGTGCTTGTACGATACCTACTTTTGGGCGAAGCATCATAACCGGAATCGTTTGTTTAAGGAAATCCTTGGGTGGCACAAAATCAGCATCAAAAATGGCAAAATATTCTGCATCGGTTTTTTGCATTCCATTTTCTAAAGCGCCGGCTTTAAATCCTATACGGGGTGCACGTCGAATGACTTCAATACGGTGCCCTTTTCTTTTAAGACTTTCGGCTACTTCATCAATGAGTCTACACGTGTCATCCGTAGAATCGTCAAGAATTTGGAGGGTGTGTTTTTCCAGCGGGTAATCCATGTTAGCCGCAGCATACATAATACGTTTTACGACGTTATATTCATTGTAGACAGGGATCTGTGTGACGACATGAGGCAAGTCGTTTACCGTAAATCTTTCATGAAAGGTTGACCTGATGTCTTCGATTTCGGATGCAATCTGTTTACGACGCCGGAAAAAAAGAACGAGCATGGTATACAAGTTAATACCAAACAATAACAAAATCCCTGCGGGGACAATGTATGTTGCCAATAAGATCAATTCGAATGCTTCTTTCATGACGGACTTAAGGTTGTAAGTGTATTTATTCTATTTTTATCTGATTGAATACCTCTTGGTAGAAGCGATGCATTTTTATCAAAAGCATACATATGGCAAGACAAAACAAATTTTTCTTTTTCCGATGGGTCGACATCTGAGTTAAGATCAATAGTCATAGCGTTAATAATTCTTGTACATCATCCCAAGTGAGTTTTGATGTGACTTGATCATCGTCTGATAAAGTCGCGTTGATAACACGTTGTTTCTTTTTTTGCATCGCCAGCACTTTTTCTTCAACCGTACCTTTTGTGATGAGTTTGATGCTATAGACCGTTTGTGTTTGGCCAATTCGGTGAGCGCGATCCGTGGCTTGATTTTCAACCGCCGGGTTCCACCACGGATCAAAATGAATCACCATATCAGCGCCCGTCAAGTTTAATCCCGATCCACCGGCTTTAAGACTGATTAAAAATAGAGGAATTTCTTTGTCCGTGTTAAACGTTCGGACAACCCTCAAACGTTTTTGGGTAGCGCCATCTAAATAACAATACCTCAAATTTTTAGTTTCGAGCTGCGTCCGGATAATCCGGAGCATGGACGTAAACTGACTAAAGACAAGGATGCGGTGACCTCCATCCATGGCTTCGTTTAATAGCTCAAAAAATAAGTCCATTTTCCCGGATGGATATTCGCTTTTCAAATTAGGTAATTTGAGGAGGTCAAGATGACAACATATTTGTCGTAACCGGAGCAATGTTTTCAGGATTTCCATACGGGACTTTTGAAACCCTTGTTTTGAGACCATGTCATTGATTCGACGCTGTGAAGCGTGCAGCATTTCTGTATATACGTTTTGTTGATCGCCGGTGAGCGAACAGGAGGCCACTCGCTCAATTTTATCAGGTAGATCTTTGGCCACATCTTTTTTAAGTCGACGTAGCATAAAGGGATGAAGTTTGCGTCGCAGCTTAGCCTGTGCTTGTTCTCCTTCAGGTCCGCCTTGTTCAATCGGTGTTTCATAGTTTAACCGAAATACATTGTGTGACGCCAAATATCCTGGCATAAGGAAATCCATAATCGACCATAGATCCGACACGCTATTTTCAATCGGAGTCCCTGTTAACACAAAGCGGTGGTGACTTTTTAAACGTTTTGCAGCCATGGCATTTTGGGTAGACCGATTTTTAATATGTTGGGCCTCATCCAAAATGACGGCGGCAAACTCGTATTCAAGATACTGCTCAATATCGCGTCGAATGAGCGCATAGGATGTAATAGCGATATCTATGTTCTTGATCTGGTCCCATTTGGCATGACGATCAGAGCCACTTAAGGTTAAGACGTTTAGATCAGGGACAAAGCGTGCGGCTTCTTCTGCCCAATTATCAACCAGGCTTGATGGGCCGACAATCAATATCGGCTTCCCCTTTGCGTGGGGATGTGTTCGTTGTGTTTGGATCCAGGCTAATGTCTGTACTGTTTTTCCGAGTCCCATTTCGTCCGCAAGAATGCCCCCAAACATGTTGTTTTCTAAAAAGCGTAGCCAATATACGCCTTCTTTCTGATAGATTCGCAAGGTATTTTCTAACGTCGGTAAAAGTTCGATCGGTTCAATAGCTTGTGTTCGGTTTTGTTGGGTTGCCTTTGATTGCCAGGAAGGCGTTGTTTCTACGTCTATACCATCTAATGCATCCAAAGAGGTTTTGACATAAGCCGAATAAATCTCGTTTAACTTAAACGTTCCAGGGTGTGTGCCTTCGCCACTCGAACAATCCTGAAATACATCTTTCGCCGTGTTAATGGCATCGGCGTCGAGAAGAACGGTACGCCCATTTTTCTCTATATACGATTCTCCTTTAAGGAGTGCGCGTTGAATTTCATTCTCTGAAAGACTTTGTCCTTGTCCGTTTTCGTAATCAAATCCGACCTCAAACCATCCCGCCGTCGTAGAATCGTTTACATGAACAATGGGGGTAGCAAAGTCCAGCGTATCCATATGTGTTTCGATAAGACCTGTTAGTTCGACCTTCCACCCTTTACGTCGCAATTGAGGAAAGCCACTTCCTAGAACATTCAACACGTCTCTACATCCAATGATCGGTTCAAGTGCGTCGCCCTTTTCTCCAGCAAAACCGATGGGGGCCAGTTGTTTGAGACCTTGTTTTTCTTTTTCTAGATTGCGGACCGTATAGCGAAAAAAATCGTCAGGGTCCGGACATGAAAAATCGCCTGCGGCCTCTGCTTTTCCCGCTGTGAGCATGGTATCTCCATATTGGGCATAGAGCGTTCCCGATAAAGAAGCAGGACTTCCCTGAACAACCAATCGAAATAGGGGGGTAGCGGGTTCGATGGTAAAGAGATCTATTGAAAGCTCCGTTTCAATCGATATGTATTGTTCCAGTAAAGGGAACTCTGTGCTCATAAAACGGGGAATAGACGGGCGTTCTACTGTTATCGGTTTCTCGTAAATCGTGTGCAATGGAGTGGGTAGAAGGCTCGCAAGGGGCCAAAAATGGTTTGCATGGTAAAGCCAACCTGTCTTCCCCGATAAGAGATATAAAGGAGTGGTGTGTGGGTCCATAAAAGGGAGCTCGGTATGAATGTTCAGAATCAATTCTCCGGTTTTGTGATCTAAATCAATTCGAAGGATAGAACTCATTTTAGAAGTGTTTACCGTAATCGGTATCCCATGGTTTTGGTCATATATGTGTTTGCCAACATGCAAGTTGAGTAAATTAATAAAATCAGCGTGCTTGACTGACAGAGCTCCTTTCGTTGGACCTTCTGAGATGTCTTCTAATACAAATAGAATCGCTTCATCTTGAGGGGTAAAGCTCAGAGGGATGTCACATGGAATTTTGTCGAGATATTCGGTTTGATTATTATATTTTGCTTTAGCATGTATATGGACGTATCCCGCACAGAGATCTTTGTTCCAGTTTTCCGTGAGTACGAGATGAAGTGTTGCGGGCGTTGCGCCAGGGGTATTTTGTGGGACGCGTTCCAGATATTGGGTTTCGTCCATTTCCGCAATACGTTTAGTTCGGCGTATTTCTTCATGAGCTTTACGATGGCGTTCTGGGTCTGTATGACGTCGAATCAATGTTAGGGCTAGCGCAATGACATGTGTACAGATGATTCCTCGATCCCTGTTATCGCGACAAGGACATTGGTTACTAACACTTCCATCGGGTAACAGTTCAAATTGACTCGCAATACTTCGGTCACCTCGTTTAAGAGATCCGCTAATGATGGGATGCGTGTACTCGACCCATTCAACGTACCCATTATGAAACAAGTTTTTGCCTTCATAAAAGATTCGAGGTCCACTCCAGTTTTTCAGCATGTGTTGGGTGAACGGAAGCTTTTTGTATGTTTTCACTGAGCTTTGCATATCTAAAAGTCTGACAACAAAAAATTATCTGAACATATCAACTCTTACGGGCGGTTTCCAAGAAAGAATTGAATCTAGCCCGGATAATTTTTCAGGGGGTAGATGAATGGACGTAACGCTGTGTAGGTAGAGAGCCTGGGGTTTCAGCCCCAGGAAGACATCACCAAAAAGATTCTGTGCCTGTGCCCTGTAGGGGCACTGTTTTTGCATCTATTGCTTCTGATCAACCCGCGTCCCTTCAGAACGCAATCAAACTTATTCTTTATTCATTCCTGGGGTTAAAATCCCAGGCTGTATGCCTTTGTCCCTTTGGGACAATCCATATCCCTCGAGCTGGAAGTTTCTATACATTGAACTATCTTACGATCATGCGACCATAGCTTTTTGACCAAACAGGCCCTTAAGGTTCCTTGCAGCGAATCATGTAAAAGCGAGCCGTGTTTGTCGTCTGGCTCATAGGCGATCATGCTGCTTCCAACTCCGGTTTGAGCCATAACCGGTGGCATAATCTGATTTGTCCAGGCATTGAGACCATCCATAAGATTTTCCGTGCAGACCACCAAATACGTATTACTGCGCATAACCGTAAACATAATGCCTATACTATTCGATGGGGTTACAAGCAAATCAGTAACCCGTGCAGGATACAATGAGCAGGACCCTTCGGCTTTCCAGAACCCGTTTTGACTACTCTCATTCAGAATATTTGTGGAGATAAGGGTAAAACCGGACTGTCCCAGGGTCCCTTCAAGTTTGATATTCCCATTCGTTGCATAGCTGATTCCTCCACTATTCAAACTTTCGTATTCAATAGTAAAATTACCTCCAGAACGGATTCCTCCTGCCCAAACCGATATCATGAGAGAAGGTATTAGCAGGCCTATGGACAGCTTTCTTATTTGTTTGAATGAAACCATCTCATGACTCTTTTACGGCGCTACGGCCATCCAATTAACCTGCACACGAGAAGGGGTTGTCCCTTCCATGCGCACATATTTTAGGTCCCTATCTATACCATTGATATAGCTGATAGCCGGTTCTCCATTGACAATGGTCATAGAGGTATAGGTGCCTACGCTTCCATCATTATCCACGGTAACAGGCGGGGCCCAGGAAGTGCCATCTGCATCTAATGCCTTGATATACACTTCAGCGCACTATTTGAGTAATCATAATAACTAACCGCCGGGGCTCCATTGACGATGGCGAGTGAGGTATAGGAACCTACTACGCCGTTGGTATCAAGAGGAATAGCCGCAGCCCAAAACACACCATTGGAGTCGCTAGATCTAACATATTTTAAATCGCCACTTTGGTAATAGCTGATGGCTGGATTCCCGTTAACGACGGCTAAAGAGGCATATTGGCCCCCACTCGTAATGGCAGTCGGTGCATCAAACCAAAAATCGCCCCAGAAATCGCTAGCTCTTTTGTACATCAAATTGCCAGTTTGATAAAAACTAATGGCGGGCCTTCCATTCACCAGTGCTAGGTCGGCGTGCTGTCCACTGCTTCCAGTATACACGGTAGGCTGCCATGAAGTGCCGCTTGTATTTGAGGCTCTCCTGTATTCTACCCCATAGTTAATGGCAGGTCTGCCACCCTGGATAATTAATGTGTTATAAAGGCCTCATCCAGTATCGAGGGTTATCGGTGTTCCCCATAAAGCTCCGTTGCCATCATTGGCTTGGACAAATTTTAAACCTTCATATTGGTCATGATAACTGATAGCAGGTCTTCCATCCACAACGGCTAGCGAGCAATTTCCCCCCGTACCAGACCCCACACTTTCGATAAGCTGAGCGGAGCTCCAGGTCGTGCCATCAGCATCGTTGGCACGCACGTACCATAACCCGTTTCCGGCCTGAAAGCTAATGGCCGGATTCCCACTAACGACCGCCAGTGAAGTATATTTCCAATTGTTATAGTTGGTGTTAACCGCTCTCGTTATTTTCACCACATTTTCCGTAGCCGTTACCTGAACCTTGAATTGACTCGTGGTTGTGCTGAGAACAAACGGTTGTGCGCTAACGCCTGCCAACGACGAAGTGGTCTATGCGCTTAAAGTTACGATAGGGGTTTGGCTAAACGGGGGGTTGAAATCAACTGAAAAGGTGAGGTCGCAGTTAATGAATCCATCACAGGTAAGGTTTGTGAATCCTGACAGAACGCTCGAGCTTCCTAACGTATTACCCAAACTGCTCAGATCGACCACATTCGTACTGCCCCCATCGATAATTTCTAATACATTATTACTATTAAGATTGATGCTCGTGATTAATTCATTGGTCGAATTAGTGTCCACATTATTAAATAGGCTGCTCAAATCAACTATATGGGTGCCACCAGCGTCGACAATTTCTAAACTCGTACCGTTTAGGGATACTGCATTCACGAGTAACTCCGAGGCATCAAGCCCATCTATTTGATCCGCATTCATCGCGTAAGCGCTGCTCACGATTTTCTGTGCGGGTAACATTTCAGAATAAGTTCCGCTGGTGGCACTGCTAAACCATATGCGTAGGTATAATTCATTTCCATTACTGAAAATGTCAGGGTCAATAGGGATCATAGGACTTGCGCCGAGCGTGGTGCTAAACGTCCCATTAAAAATTCTATTTGTCATAAAGCCTATGGGTTCCCCTGATAGGGTTCCGTCATGCGACCAGTAATTCGTTGTACTGGTAAGATCCGATATCGCAAATTTAAAAAATCCATTTCTCCTAAAGGGAAGATCATTAATAAGAATCTTTTCTTGGTAGTCAAGCTCGGGTGTAGGATTTGCGGATGCCACCTGTATCAGCAATATAAAAACAGCGGCTATTTGTGTAATCTTCTTCATACAATGCTCCATTTTTTCACTTCGTGTTAAATTTTGTATACAAGCACCTGGATCCGTCAGTTAAACGTGGGATTTCTGTGCGAATGCTTTGAAGGCAAAAGGTTGCAAAAAAACGCAGGCGCACCCGCTGGGTGCGCCTGCGTTTTTTTGCAACCTTTTGCCTTCAAAGCATTCGCACAGAAATCCCACGTTTAACTGACGGATCCAGGCCATATTCTAGATTTACGGGAGCGAATCCTCTCATCGTATGATTCGAAGGAAGGCGCCCGAGAAGACATCGCAAAAAGATATAAAGTCTCGCTGGGAATGGTCAAAAAGCTCCTGCAACAGCGTAGAGATACCGGAGATATTCGTCCCCGTCATCATGATTTAGGACGAAAACCAATGATTTTGGATCATCACCGTCAAATCCTAAGAAGCCTGTTAAAAAAGCGCCAGATATGACGTTGCGCGAATTGCGTACGGAGGTTGAACTTGGACTGCTCATTGGTTGGCATTCATTACACCCTTGTGGCTCTGAAGCTAACATATAAAAAAAGACACTCCGAGCCAGTGAGCAGGACCGCAAAGATGTAAAGCAAGCCCGTGAAGAATCGGGCCAAGGTCTTTTGAAAACGTCGCGCAAAAAGCTTGTTTTTTTGGACGAGGCTGAAGCAAAAACAAATATGACCCGTTTATATGGTCGTAGTACCCAAGGCCAACGAGTATACGATAAAGCAACTCATGGATGGAAAACAACGATGATATTATCGTTGCGTGACGATGGTTCTACCGCTTGTATGATCATTGCAGGAGCGATAAATGCAGAGATTTTTCCTATGTCCGCGAAGTCTTCCTGGGGTTGAAACCCCAGGCTCTATGCCTACACAGCGTTGCTGTGATGGTGGAAGGCCCCTGTCGTCATTGGGAACAGTCTAATTTGACCCTAACTCGCCAATTTAATTTTGGAGGAGTACTAGGATGACCTGAATCCGCTAACGTTACGGCACGTCAGGAAAAACAAAACGGTAAAAGCGGCGCGGTGCATTACTTATTATTATAGCCGCATCCGTGCTAATAAGTAGACTATTGGTTGACCGCAGATTAATCCTATCTGTAACATCCAACCACACACCTGATCCCGTCAGATCGGCATCGGATTTGTATTGCAAATTGTATAAAACATTATCTATTGCAACATTGTCTGCTACCATCACCGTCCCATCAGGCAAGATCTGAACATCTGTAATAATCACAGCAATACTATTGGATGAAAAATATGTAGGAGCCTCTATCAGACCAACATCTACATCCAGATTAGGCACACCTCCATTTAATGTGAAGCTGGCACTGAATCCTGTATTTGTATTCACATCACTATCTATAGTTCCATCACCACCTGCACCTTCTGGGCTAAAGAAGAAATGTACAGGGAGCGTCACTTCAACGAAGTAACTCCCTGCGACCAAATTACTAAAGAGATATCCACCGGCTGAACACCCGTTGTGTTCGTCGCAATACTATTACTCGTCACACCATCATGAAGAATAACTGTTATGTTTTGGCGGCCAGGTTCATTCGTTGTATAGATGCCATCGGCATTTAAATCTTCCCACACAAGGTTACCGATCGACGAAGATGCGCCCTTCGGAGCGGGCAACCCGCCAAATATGGCATCAATCGTGGCGATTGAGTTGGGAATCCCATCGAGTTCATCATCCGTCACATCATCAATTATACCATTGGTATCGGCCACATTTAGAGACGGATCCACTCCAGCTTGAGAATTGTAATATCAAATGCCCAAAAGAAGATATTGTAAAACAGGAGTGTTCCATGCCGAAATCTTCTAGATTTAAAAACTCGACAGAAGACAAAAAAAGGAGAAAGACATGGAACAAATCAAGAGTAGTATTCATCCCCGAAAAGGCAAGCATTTGACACAGAAAGAACGGATCATGATTGAAACAATGCTCAAAAACCCAG
>WLWG01001570.1_pt1 | contig 20062 bp, 29 predicted proteins | sample 6712871 | NCBI WGS metagenome assembly WLWG01 (sample SAMN12718693, study PRJNA515312) | sponge metagenome | isolation source: marine sponge | host: Mycale hentscheli | place: New Zealand: South Island, Marlborough, Capsize Point | collected 2003-05-01
TTAGGGTCGTTGACATCCTCAACAAACCCAATGAATGGAACGAACCCATCCTTACCAAAGAACTCTGACCTGATGCTTGGAATTGGACTCACCATGACTGCCTCCCTAGTTGTCCAGTGGCCCAATCACTTTGTGAGTTGCTCTTAGAACTCGCGTCATCCTGCTGGAGGTTGGTCCTGACTGTGGCGATCTTAGTGTACGCCTTGCCAGTACCAAAGATGTGATGTGCCAGACTCTTGATTACATAGGTACCAGAGTGTTTCTTATCGTACCCTGCCTCTCTTTTGCTCTCCACCCTACCCAGTTTGAACTCGATAGTGTCACCAGCGTTGATGTCAAACCTGGGTGGTAGTGTGAACTCACCCTGTTGGTCATCAAATGTATTCTGTCTTGCAATATTTTGTTGAAGTGATTTTTTAGTTTGGTCTCCTGTATCTGGTTGTGCTACTTTACATTCCAAGTTATGTCTTTCTGGACTGATTGGTTTCCACATATATCTTGTGCCCGTTGTGAAACTGGTGACAAGCTCTTTCTCCTTGTCTGTGAGTTTGGAGTCATCGTAGTAATTTAACTCTGTATATTCACCCTTATCCATATCCAAATATACACTAATATTATTTAAGGCACCTGACCTTAACTTGTCTTGTAGGTTACCGATTCTTGGGAACTCATAATCAATCACACCCTTCATAACTTCCTTCATACCAAGTGAATCATTCTGTACTTGTTTCTTGAACCCAGTATGATTTTCTCCTGCCTCACCATTAATTATTTGATCTATGGAAGCAAACCTAAATCCTTGTAGTGTTTCCCAACACAGGAACCCTGTGGACCCTTTAGATGTACCCTTCTGATCGTTACCTTCAGCATATGATGAGTCGGCTACAACTCCGTGAGTACACACATACTTGATGACATCAAAGGGTTTCCTTCTGGATGCCAGGAAGTTCATAGGAACACCCACTCCTCTTATATCTGCTGCTCTTGCCTTCACTTTGTCTAGTAATATTTCATCAACAACATCTTCTGGGTTTACATTCTTAAATCTCTTGGTTACAAATGTAGATTCGTTTGTTCTCACATAGTCTGATGAGAAATCAATAGAATAAGTTCTCTTACTTTCTTTTACAATCTCACCTCTCAATCCATTTAATTTACCTTTGAACTCTAGTACATCTCCTAGAGAATTTGAGAATGACACTTCAATGTCTTCAATGAACTCAATGTCGTACTCTTCAATAAAACCTGCACCATCAGTGTCTAACAACTGAATACTGCCAGTCATAGCAGGGATGTAAATGTTTTCAAAGATAGTAAACTTAACAAGTAGTGCCCTAACATCCTTACCATCGATGTCTACTTTGTCTATTGAATACTCAGTTGGTAAACTAAATCTTCTATCCATTAGCTATACGCTGCTCCCATTGATAATCTATATGAATCATTAAGTCCGTTAGAACTTGAAGTCTTTGACACACCTATCGGTTGTTTTGTATTTGACACTACTTGGTTTTGTTGAGGGGGTATCTCAATAGGAATTACTATTTGAAATTCGTCATTCATATTATTTAGAGCGTACTTTTGAGAGGCTCCCACCACACCACCATTCTGAAACAAACCAAACACTTTCTTTCTTGGTGTGGCTTTAGAACTTACATTCTTTTTAGACTCCTCTACTGCCGCCATGTTGTTGAACTTTTTGGCATTGGCAAGACGCCTATCCATGTGAGGAATGGATGGTGCTTCATAACCTTTCAGGAATTTGTCAGTTGCTTCTGATGTATTCTTAGATGATAACCATTCCTTCTTGGCTGACCTTCCCCAGGGTAAGTTAGGTCTTCCATCAGGTAGTGGGTGACCTGTGTTCATCTCCCACTTCACAAAGTCCAATTGTTTGTCTAGTGAATTAATTGCGTCCTTACCATACTTCTTCTGTGCTGTCGCCCACCTTCCTGTCGGGTTTTTGGTTGATGGTATCTCCCATTGTGCGATACCACGACCAGGACCACCGCCCATCTGGTATGTGTTTGGTTTGATTCCAGGTGCCTCTGTTTCAAAGTTTGCCATTGCACCAACCACATGGTGTGGTTTTGCCTCAGGGAACCGCTTCTTCATACCATCATAGGCTTTCTTATGGTTACCAACAAAACCACCAGTCTGCAGTGTCTGTGCATCACCAAAAGTACTTGCAGTAGCTGTTAGTGCTTGACCAACAAACTGACCAAACTTACCACCAAACCCACTAAGAGCTGTCCCCAAGTTCTTCATCATCTCCACTGGGTTGGTCGCAACTGACACACCTTTTTGAAGAGAGGTCTGCTGACTTGGAGAGAGTGATACGGTACGATTGTTACCTGGTTGAGTGCCATCTTCTTCCTCTAATGTTATATTGCCTCCATTAGACATATGTCTCTTAATCATATTACGAATCTTAGGACCACCTGAACCGGTGGCATCACCCTGATACAGTTTCCATAAGTCCCACTTATTACCGTCACCACCCCAAGCTTTGGGTCCATAGTTATCACCTGGGAAATCCCTACCTGCTTCCGCGTGTGTTGGAACTGTTTTGTCATTCACATAAGAGGCGTTATGTCCCCAACTGGTGAGAATCTTAGCAGCTAATTTGGCCATGTTTTCATACTGTATACTTTTCACTGGGTACTGACCAAAGTTTTCGGGAGAAGCGCCAGCCATGGCAGCCAAACTAAGACCAATTCCTTCACTATTCTGTCCGTGTGTGTGACCACCACCAAAAGTATTATAGTCCCTGGTCTTTATTACTTTGCCACTACCTTGAACAGTTGCGTGATAACTGGGGGACGCACCATTGTATTTGCTTGCTGCCCAGTGAAGGAATACTTTACCTCCCTCCTGTCTATGGAGAACTGGCATCATACCCTGTGCAATAGTGTCCTCAGAAATTGGACCATTACCAGGACGATTCTTGACGAGGTCTCTAGGGGTTTCCCCATTCATTCTAGTAACACTACCACCAGTTTGTAATTGTTGTGGTTTCTCTTCTTTCTCTTCTTCAACTTGCAAACCAAAAGTATAAAGAATCTTTTCTATCATTTCAGTTTTTCTTTCTGATTGAGTTCTATCACCTAGAGTGTGAATCTTATCAACCGTGTGCCACCAATGCTTTTGGTATTGTTTTTCCTTTTTATATTCCTCCATCTTTCTGGTGAAATACTTTTTCTTATCTTCGGGAGACATCTTATCAACCCTATTCTTTACTGATTCTAGTAGTTTCTGTGTTACTGGATCAACAATTAAAGAGGTTGCAGCACTCTCTATCAAGTACCCAAGTCCCATCGACTTTAGTGTTTTGGGATTAAGTAATCCTTTTAGTAGAGATCCTTTTGGTGGCGTTACTTTAGGTGTTGCCTTTGGTTTGGGAATGCTTGGAGCACGCGCTGGAGTAGTACCCTGTACCCGAGGTGGTAAGGGTTGGCCGTTCGAACCAAGGATCGGTGATGGTTGGGGGGACTTTGGTGCTACTGGTTTTGGAGTCCTAGTTGGTGCAGGTTGAGTTGTTCTGGGGGCCGGAGGTTTATTAGCACCAGTTTTAGGAGGTTTATTAGTACCAGTTTTAGGAGGTTTAGGAGGTCTAGGTATCGCCGGGGGTTGACGAGCAATGAACTTCGTATTCTTAATTGCCGCCATCAACATTTCTGGCGCAGACTTAACGATAGAATCCCTTAAAGGTACTAGTATTTTTTCATTAACTGCCTTTCTAAAATTTTCTGATTTTATGTAAGCTGTGATGGCACCACCAACGATACCAATGCCTGCCATCATTAGTAATGGTTTGGCACCAATGGCAAGTATTCCTTTCAGTGCACCACCAAATAAACCTAAAAGACCCTTCTTGGATTTCTTTTCATCTTGTTTGGTGATTCCAAGTATACTTTTTATGTCTCCAGACTTTCTCTTCTTGGATTGTTTTTCTCTCTTAGCTTCTTTACTTTCACGCTTCTCTGTCTTGACCTCAATCTTGTAGATTTTGTTGAGTGTCTTCTTGATTTCTTTAAGGTCCTTGGTCTCTCCCTGGAGTTCTTCTAAAAACTTAACAGCCATCAGACTACACCACCAATAGAGGTTCTATAACTTAAGTCCATGGCAATAACATTGGCGGGATATGCTGACAAGTCTGGTGGTTGGTTTTGTGCTCCAGGGTTGGAGTTACTACTGGGGCTACCTTTGGAAGCAACAGGAATCACTTGTATGTTTTTTCCACTTGACCTAGCCAGGTGTCTTCTGGTTGCCATCTGTTGAGATGCCTTACTGATGCTTGGTTGTTGTGCTCTATTCACAACACCACCCTTTTGGAAACTATATGAATCAATAAATCCATTCATCTTTTTGTGATTATTTCCACCCCTTACTCTGTCTTGTGGTATTTCCCACTTGTTCATCCACCAATAGGCAGCATCCTTAGCTGACATACCAGCGGTTGCACCTTTATATTGTGGTCCTACATGTTCCCCAAGGGCATAATCAACTTGTCCCTTCCAGTTTGATGCATAGTTAGGGAGTGCAGCTTTCATCTTATCAGCTCTGCTTGTGTTCCACTGGAACAATCCGTGTGAGTCTCCATTATCTCCCACAGCATCAACATCGAAAGTGCTCTCTCTATGGACGTTGGCTACAATTCCCTTTGCCTGTGCGTCACTATAACCCTTCTGTTTGACATACTCATATATTTTTTTAGCCATTGACAGGGTGTCTCCTGTTAGTGGGGCTGACTCAGTTGACAAATTATTACTATTGTCATCACCGCCGCCGCCACCACCGAGAGCACCACCAAGGCCACCAAATATGGCGTTCATCAAACCTCCAGAGTCATCTCCAAAGACATCACCCAGAGATCCTAGTGCACCAGATACAAATTCCCCAAACTTACCACCCATACTACCAATCGAACTTATAAAACTTTGGAGACCCGATGCACCCCCCTGTTCCTCAGCATTCTGTGCCGCCACGTTTGCTGCATCTTCACCTTCATTTTTGCCTGCACCATTGTAATCAAAGTGCCATCCTTGAGGACCCATGTAGTTGTTGAATTTCCAACCATGTTTACTGCCGTGTTGCTTCAACCAATTCCAAGTTGAACTTCCTGTTTGCACATCAACCGCATCACCTGTAAGGTGTCTAGAGTTAGAAACCCCTTTTACAGTTATATTGTGACTTGGACTTCTTTTAGAAGAGTTGATGTCACTCCCCTTCACTGCACCACCAGACTCGGCAATCATTTTGGCCCAAGCTTCAGCACCACCTTTACTGAATACAGCAGGTCGACCCTTCTTATCTGTGACTCCAGAAATACCCCAACCTGACCCTGTATGCTCGTGAGATGCGCGAACAACACCACCAGTTTGGAAACGTGGGATGGAGTTGTTCATCATCATGTGTGAAGAGTCCCATTGTCCAGGACCATATACGTGTTCACCTGGTTCCAGCAACGTAGGAATCATACCACCAGATTGAAACTTAGGAATGCCACCTGTCTGGTACCCCATAGAAGCAGCATTTCTATTCATAACGAAACTACCTTGTGGTAGCATCATTGGAACTTTATCACCACTACCACTTCCAGGTACTTTTATAGGACCACCAGTCTGGTATCCTTTTGCGTTTAGAGCATTTAAATTATTTTCGTAGTCTTCTGCTGAACCAAACCCCGAGCTCATTTGTTGCATCAATGTTGCTGGAGTCACCTTTCCTTCCAGGTGATCTGGTATAGAGGATCTTCTTCCATCTGAGAGTTGTTGTTGTACAATCTCTTGATCGGTCATAAGACCATCTGCCAAGTTGCTTATGATTCTCGTGTTCTGACGATGATTAAAATGCAGAGTCCTCAACTCTTCATTAAGTCTTTGGATTCTTGGGTTAACTACTCCAAGGGCAACATCCCTTGAGGTGATCATATTATTCTTCTTTCTCTCGTCTTCCTCTTCGGCAATCTTTGCATTCCAGGATGATTTGATTCTTTCTCTTTCTGCGATTGATTCGTCTCTTTCCTTTTGTTTCTTTTCTATATCATCTTTTTGTCCCTTGCCATCATTCATGGCAGAGATTAAATCTAGGTACTGCTGTTTCTTTTTGTTGTGCTCTTCTCCACCAGTTATACCTGCTGCAAGTTGATCATCTAAAAACTTTTTGCGTAGATTTGTTACATCTAATTGCTCAAAAACAACTCCTGATTTAGTTTTTCCAGTTCTTGATTTTGCTTGACTGATGGATTGTTGTAAATTCTTAGACCCCTTTACTGCACCTACAGACATCCCAGCTATAGCTGCTGCTTTCCAGAACCAAGGACTACCTAACAGCATACCAAGTCCCTTGGCCAGGCCTGTCATAACAGAACCACCAGCTTTAAACAAGGTACTAAAGGCACCAGTGATGATGCTTGATATCGGCCCACCAATTTTAAAGAGTTTACCTACTAACCCACCAAAACCACCTAACAACCCTGAACCTAAGTTCTTAAAGATGTTTTTAAGGGACTCAAACAATCCCTTCCTCTGTTCTTTCTTTTCCTTTTCGCTTAAGTTTAGTTTATCAAGAAAACTATCTCCTCTTCTTCTCTTATCACTTTGTTTTTTTCTCTTTGATTCTTTGGCTTCTCTCTTCTCTGTACCTAACTGAAGTTCATATAAACTTTGCAGAGTAGTATCAATTGACTCAAGGTGTTCCTTAGTCTCAGCGTCTGTCTTTACAATTTTTGAGAGAACGCCAGCCATTTAACCTTTTACTTTTATTTATTGGGTATTCATTGATTGTTTTCTCTTCATCTCAACTGTTTCCAAGTAGTTATTCAAGAGTCCAGCCATGACTTCAAACTCCCATGGTAATAACTCTTCCATCTCTGATACACTCCACCCATGGTATTGCTTAAAAGCAAATACCTTCTCATAATAATTAATGAGACTGGTGTGCATCATGAAGGTTAGAAAAAATCAGATAAACCCTCAAGTGTTACAGAGAAGTCTTCACCACTTTTCTTATTCTTTAGTTTCACAGTGTGACTAAGTTTAGGCATGGTCTGGAAGAACTGGATAATCTTTTGGAACTGTGACGTGGTCAGTGACTCCACCCACGAAGCAATCTCTTGATCATTCATGTCATCCCTATTGTATACTTCCTCTTCTACTACAATCTGTGACACACAACGACAGATGAGGTCAAGACTGTTTACGATAGAGTTCATATCAATCCCGTCATTAAAGAAACTGATGTCGGGGTACCTCATCTTCAGATGAACTCCTTCCTTCAACTCAATAAGTTCCTTGTGGTCTTCATCCTTAAGGATACCAATCTTATCCAGATTGATTTCGTGCTCAACAGTGTAGTCTTCGTCAGAAGGGTCAGTGATCATCACCTTGATTTTCTCACCAACAGACTTGCCTCTGGTTTTTAAGAACAAATACTCAATGTCAAACAGGGCAAGTTCATCCGCTTTGAAATCTGTTGGCTGAGTAATACATCTCTCCAACACATTACGCACAGCGTTGGTGATCTCATCAGTGTCACCTGACTCAGCTGCAAGGATAAGGACTTTCTCTTCCTTAACACTGAATGGTTGATATTTAATCTTCTTTCCTGTACTTGGAATTGTAGTAGTATATTCTGGACGAATGTTTTTCGGCAGTGCCATTACAAAATCATTATATGGTAGAAGTATTTATCCTAGATTCCCAACTCGACTTCAGTAACGATTCTAAAACTCCACCCTCTATCCTCACAATATTCTGTTGCTGCTGCCCACTTTGCCTGGTTCACCATCCAGGTCTTCACCTGATATACCCATGACTTAGTTCTTCTCTTTGGGTTCTGGGGTGGCATCTTCACCTGACTGGCAGGTTTTACTTCTATCATCTCGGTCACCATGATGCCATCCTTCCTCTCATACTTGATAATAAAGTCAGGAAAGTATCTGTGTTTCTTTTTATCTACAGGTGAGGTATACCACACCACCTTTTCTTCTGACTGCCACTCTTGTATACTCTCATTCAGGTCACAATACCGCATGAACTTGAGTTCCCAGGATGACCTGTACTCAATCATCATAGGGTTACCCTTGTATTTCTTTGGGTTCTTGGGTCTGTACTTGCCTGAAAGTGTCTTATTCACAGGATAAATACCTCTAAAGATATTTAGATATGTCATACGAAGCCGCCAAGGCCTTGATGTCTAAGAGTGTATCGCGTCCAACGCTGTACAAAGTAACGCTTCCTGAAACTCTTGGTATTGGTATTGCTGCTCTGGGAACTGGTGTGGACTCTGAGGTAAGTGAGTACCTTAGTTTCTTCGCAAACAAAGTCACTTTGCCTGAAACCAGACTGGACACAGTGATTGCACTGGGCCAAGAGAACATGGGTATTGCTCGCGAGCAACCTGCCAATATGATTTTTGGTAAACCAATGACAATGAGTATCATTGAGAACAGTGACTTCTCTACCTACACCGCACTCAGAGATTGGATGATGCAGACTACCGTAGGAGGTAGACAACGCCAGGGTGCACAGACCCAACGAATGAATTACTATCATAGTTTCGTGGGTAATATTGAGATTGTTAAGTTAGAACAACCAGACTCTTCAGACGACGCTGAGTATAAAGAACCATTGAAGTGGACATTTCATAATGCATATCCTGTATCCATAGGTCAAATTGCTTTGGCATCAGATGCTTATGATGCAGCAACTATCTTTGATGTGTCGTTCACATATGAAAGTTATAATGTAGAAGGTGAGGAGGACTATCTTAGGTTGGTACAATGAGTAGAGTTGCTGACCTGTTGCCTCGTGCCAAGGGTAGTCCAGAGTATAATATGAAACTGTTGATTCCCAGATTAGGTAATGGAGGGATTATCCCACAACCAGATAAATACTATGTGTTTGTCTACAAGGCGAAGACAAGAGGCATTCAGTATGACCAGCATCCATTCATTGTTTGTACAGGTGTGTATAACTGGGGGTTCGTAGGAGTGAACTTTCACTGGGGATCCTACAGAAGGTACTCCTGGCGTGAAGTCCTCAGTAATATCTACGAGGTTTATGAGGATGAGATTGAAGACATGCAGAAGTACAAGATAGCGAGGTTTAAAGTTGCTTAAGTATCCACTAGAGATTGAGTCAGGTCAAGACTTTGTCTCCATTACTCACGAACCATACAGAACTAACCAGGCAATCCCTGGACAGCAATCCAATGTTGCTCCAGATGCCAGTGCTCCACCAGAGGGAGAACAGATTCTTTTGTACATGCCCAACTCTACTCCAGCAGTGAGTAATGATAATAGTTGGAGACAACAAAACTCTGTTGGTCCACTTGGTCAACTTACACGTGGTCTTGGTGTCGGAGCAGCTGGTGGTGCTATGAGTATTGGAACCAGTGGTGCAAGTTTAGACAATGCCGTTCAGGGTTTCAAAGACCAACTTGATCATCTTCTCTCAGATAACAGAGGTATGAACGCTGCGAAACAGATTGGTCTGGGTATGATTGCTGGTGCTGCTGGTATGAGTGGAGCAGGAGCTCTGACTCAGTTGCAGAGAGGAGAAGTTTATAACCCTAATGTGGAACTTTTATATGAATCACCAGGACTTCGTGGGTTCTCACTGGACTTTATGTTTATTCCTAAAAGTGTCCAGGAGGCAAGAGTGATTAATCAAATTATTCTGGAGCTTAAGACTTGGTCTGCTCCTGATGATAATGGAACGATGTTTACGGTACCCCACTTGTGGAACGTCAAATACAAGAGTGGTGTCGGGAACGATACGTTTATGAATAAGTTTAAGAAAGCTGCACTCACAAAGATTCAAGTTCAGCACAACCCAGGTACTGACATGCACGCCACCTTCTCCGATGGTACTCCACTGGTCACAGCTGTGAGTTTAGGATTCCAAGAAGTAGATATTATCACTCGTGAGAATCATATTGACGCCGGAGGTCAAGGGTTCTAATGTCAACACCACAATATTTTAAGTCGTTTCCTAACATTGACTATACAATCTCTGCTAATAGAGCAGGGATACCGACCAACATAAAGATCAAAGATTACTTCCACTTACTAAGAATTCGTGATGATATTTTTAAGTTAGATACATTATACTATCAGTATGTCATAAGGAATGGAGAGAGACCAGACCAGATATCATACAAAGAGTATGGACAAGAAGGTTGGTACTGGATTGTGCTACAAACAAATGATATTGTGGACTACTACAATGAGTGGCCCTTGTCATTCCAAGAGTTAGAGAAGTTTATTCTTAGAAAGTATGGTAGTTATGAGAAAGCAGGTGAACCACATCATTGGGAGACCGAGAACACTTATGATGAGGAAGGAAACCTAGTGTTACATGGTGGACTGGTAGTGTCCCAAGACTTTTACTATGAGTACCCAATGATTGCAGGTGGTTCTTTGTTTAAGACTGCCTTCCCAGTTCCAGTATCTAATAGAGAATACGAAGAAAGGTTGAATGAGAAGAAGTCTCACATTAATTTAATACAAAAAAAATATGTCCCTGATATTATCAGAGACATAAACAACTATTCTAAGAACTTAAAAGTTGAGGGTGGAAGGATGAGAATCATTCCTGTTCAGCAAGCTTCCTGAAATAATCCATTACATCGTCATCATCTGATGCGAGTGGGGCTTCAGTTGTTACCACTGGTTCAGGTGTCAGTTCCTCTTTCTTAGCGAACACAGGTGGTGCTGCCACATTAGGTGATGCCACAGGTGAAGGTGGAGTAGGAGCTGCAGGTGCATTACCTCTCTTGAGGTTCAGGACTGCATTCAGTCGGGCTTCCAACTGCTCATAGGTCTTGAACTGGTCAGGAGCCACGAGTGCCTGCAACTTGTGCTGACGATTCCAGATGGACTCCAGTTGTGGATCATCCAGTCCGTCCAGAGTGTCTGGTGTCTGGAACTCAGAGGAGTCGTAGTTAGGATAACCAGCGACCTTCTTAGCCCGGAGCTTGAAGTTTGCTCCACTCCAGAAGTCGAAGGGGTTGATACCTTCAGTGCCTTCCAACTCATCTCCGTTCACAGCTTCCATGATCTTGTCATGGATCTTCTTGCCATAACGGAACAAACGAACGGTGCCTTCGTTCTCAGGGTTGGCAGGGTCCTTCACAATGTAAACATTGCTGTAGTAGGAGAGTTTGCGTTTCTGTTTACGAACTTGGTTCTTCAACTCTTCGTCACCAGAGTTCCACAACTCTCGGTTGAACTCACCCATAGGGTCTGCCTGACCGATAGTAGTCAGAGAGTTCTCGATATACCAACCACCAGGACCCTGGAACCCATGGTTATACATTTTCACAAACGGCATGTCCTCACCATCAGAGGCGGGGAGGAAACGAATGATGGCAAAACCATTGCCTGCTTTATCTGTTGTCAACTTCCAGAAGCGTTCGTCGACACTTCCAACTTGGGTGGTTTGTTCTAGTTGCTTCTGCAACTTAGAGAATACTGATGCTTTATTTTGCTTGAGTGAACTGAATGACATGGTGCTTAGGATTCGTAGGATACGATTGACAAGAGTTTTTAGACTTCGGTCGTGGTCTTACTATTATTTTAGTCGAGATTGACTGGAAGGTCAAGGTCCTCACCAGTTATATTGACAATGTCTTTTCTTATATCTTTCTTTGCTTTTTCCAGGAAACTTATAACATTATCATAGGGTGCCATACCCTGGGCAATCATCTCACCAATGATTCTATTTTGTAGTCTCAATGCAGTGTCATCGCGCTCCTCTTTAGCAAGCAACGCGATCCGCAGGTAGATGGTCTCCTGTTTCTCTAAGAATGCATACAGGGTGTGATAGTATTCAACAATGATTTCCTCACTGCCCGTTTCTTCTGCTACTACAAGGAGCTCCTCACTACGTTTTCTTAGAAAAGTACATTCATCTGCTTCGGCCTTTACTAAATCTGATTCTAACCAACTCATAGGAATGTTTCCTTCAAGATGTCTTTATATCTTTTAGTATTTAAACTAAGAAATGGTTTGTACTTCTTGATCTTCATACTGATACCTGTCCAAAGGGGGTCATGCATGTCCTTGTCCCATTGTTTTATGAACCCCAGTGTCATGTCTAAGATCACTAAGGTCTCTAAAGTAATTGATCGTTTGATGAAGAGTCTGAGGAGGGGAGGATGCGTTCCCACTGCCTCAAAAAGATCGTTAAAGGAACACGTCTGGGCCTCCATATATTGAGCCACTCTGTCGAGATCTTGCTTAACAACATAGGTGAGACTCTCTTGTAGTTTTTGCCATACCACCCAATTAGCTTTACCATTCCTCTGTATGTCGCCAATCCAGACCTTCGCTGGATCGTCTGCCGATATAAAGGACGCAAGGAGGAACTCTTTAATCTCTTGATCTGAGTATTTACGCGCAATCGTTTCGAAGAAGTAGAAGTCTTTTCTGTCATGGTAAGTAGATTCTTTTGCCCTCACCTTCCCATCATACTGAAAGAAATCAAACTTAGGGTTAGCAAAGTGTTGTTTAAAGGCGAGGTATGTTTTGTAGACATCAAACCCGTGCATCATCCTCAACGGCATCCACACCCTCAATATCTTGTGCTGGTATCTCATGTTTACCATCGATTAGGTACCAGTGATCACCATCACGTTCTCCTAGGTACATAATCTGATCGGGAGGCATGTTGTGTTCCCGTAGTATAGCCTGTAACTTGTGATGGATTAACTCTCCTTTACTTATTTTCATAGTGGGAGTTTACCTCTTGATGTTCTTTTAAGATAGTTTAGTTCAGTTGCTTGGTACCTGATCTTCTCTTTGAGAGGTTTAGATATCAGTTTGCTAACTGACTCAACTTCTATACCTTTGCGTTCACAATACTCTACAATGGCATCAATGTAGTTTAGTTTTGTGTTGTTAACAAACTCTTCTATTTCTTTTGTGAATGTTTCTCTTGTTAGAAACTTGTCCTTAATTGCCTCATCTAAGTCTTTAGCTTTGGGCATCTCGATACTCAACAAATTGATTAACATAGTCTCGTAGTCTTTCCAAGTAGTACATAATGTTACGACGCTCTACGATTTGAACGTCTCCGTTTTCAGCCACAAGAAACACGACTAGTTTCTCAGGTGTAACGCTTGTCTTTTCAGAGAACATTGCCCAGTAAGCTGCTAGCTGCACGAAGTAATCTTCCAACCACTCCTCCGGTTTCTCTTTCTCAGACGTTTTGAAATCAACGATGGCAAGTTCTCCATCAACCTCACAAATAAGATCCACCGTACCAGCCAGACACAACCTATGTGAATACATATGAGTCTCTTGCTGGTAGATGTTATCGAGGCGAGAGTCAAGTTGTTTCTTTGCTGAGTTGAACATTAATTGTATCAGAGGGTACTGATACTCTTCAAGTGATTCGTAGTCTTCGTTATTAATATAATGTTCGAAGACTGTATGGAGACGAGTGCCACGAGTCGTGGCATGTTTGGTTTTCTTATTTGCTGCTTCTTCTCCAACCTTGGCGCGCCAATTAGCAAATTTTTCCCTGCTAATGTGGGAGATCACAGTGGTCACAGAAGGATAACAAGCTAAATCATCCACCTGGTAGTAGCGTGAACCACTTTCCATTAGACGAGTCAGTGCACCAAATTGTGACCGAAATACATTACAATGTGTAAACATTAAAAACCTGCCGAGTGTTTTGCAAGGAGGTAGTTTCTGACTGTACCAGAACGACAGATGTCATCAAGGCCCATTTCAATCATCTCCATATCGTCTGGCATCAACTCTAGAATTCTCATAAAATCGTGGATGCCATTCTTTTCGTTTGTGTTACGTAGGTCAGACTGCATAGCGTCTCCACAGAAGACGATACGAGTATTCTCACCTACCCTAGTCATTATACTATCAAGTTCGTGAAAACTTAAGTTCTGCATCTCATCGATGATGATTACAGCATTGTCTAGGGTCACACCACGAAGGAATGAAGTACTCCAAAACTTAACAGTCTCTTGTGCTTTCAATGCTCCGTACAATACTTCGAAGTCACTGTCATTGGGCATCTCAAACATGTACTTTACCATATTCTTATAAGGAATCTGATAGAGTGCTGCCTTATCTTCGTGGTCTCCTGGTAGGAAACCAATCTCTCTGGTTGCCACGAGGGACCGGACCAGATAGACGTTACTGTATGAGGGAGTAACCTTTAGACAGTCATACAGACCCTTGTAGAGGGCACAGAAGGTCTTACCTGTACCTGCTGCTCCGTAGATAAACAGGTGTTTCCCTTCATCCCATGCTTTAAAGATTCGTTCCTGGTTTTTAGTCAGGGGTTCTACCTTCACCATGGCGTCAGTGTTGATAGGTTGACGCCTCTGGACTTTCTTTCTCGTTTTAGCAGCCATTAGTATTGTTGTGTAATGCTTGGGTTTCGTTTGCCAGCTTTCTTGACTTTGCCCATGACATCTTTCCAGCCTGGGTGAGACTTATAAAGTTTACCTCTCCAATCACCCACAGATTCTGTGGATAGTGGACAGGTGTCAGGGTCTGACCAGTCCCGATGCCACGGTTTGTTGTCTTCGAGCCACTGAGACCACTCAGTGACACTCATCACAACTTCTTTTTGTTCCCCTGTCTCGGGGTTTATGATTGGGTAGGTAGCCATGTTAGATGTTTTCTAGTGAAGGGTTTCCGGAAATGAATGTTTCCTCATAAGGATTGATGGGTACAACGTCGGCTTCATTATTATGTCTCTTTAAGTTAACTGACATACTCACCCTTTCTGTATCGGAACAGTTTTGTCTGACACCATGCATTATCCAACCAGGAAATATAAGGTAGTCCCCAACCTTTGGAGTACATGTCATGATTGGATATTCACCCACCGCCATTCCTAAAGGATAGAACTCTAGATCCCCTGATTTTTCCTCATACTTTGACCAATAAACACATGCCCAGTCTTCTGGTCCTATATTATGGCGGTGAGGGAACACCTGGTATCCTGGCCCATTAACGATGGTCCAGGGTGAATACCAACCAACGGGTGAGGCCTCATACGAGGATGAGAATGCCAAAGTGTGTCTAAGGTTATCGGCTATTTCACTTAAGAGTTCATAAACAGGTGTTCCTTTCTCAAATTTATCTTCGGGAAGTTCAAAGTCTTGAAATTTAATACTGGATTGGTCTTGGGATCGCCGATTGTCATTATTACGCCCCACCTCCAATAAAATTTTGAGGATTTCATCGTTGTCTCCACTATAAGTTCCTCTGAACGAAGGAACTTCAAATATGTTTTCATGAATTAATTCCATTCTAATGCCTCCGCGATGTCAGGGAATACTTGTGTGAATACTTTTTTACAGTTTTCTGCCAACTCCATGTGCTCTGCTTGTGTACCATGAGCAGTACGAAGATTTACATAATGAATCCAACTACGACAAGAGCCTGTCATATAGACACGAGTAGGAGTAGAAAGAGGAAGAACAAAACGAGCGCATTCTTTAGCCACACCGTTATCAAGAAGATTATTATAAAGACCCATCCCATCTTCGAAATGTTTCTTAATTTTCTTCTGATAGTCCTCGACCATCCCTGGTGGTAGATCGTTTGTAGAATTTTGTCTATTCTTTTGATCTTGTTTCCTCAAAGAAGGTAGTGGGATGTTCTGATCCAATAGTTTAGTATCAGCATAACGTTGGGAAAACTCTTGGAATGTGAACGACCTGTGACGCAGCACTTGGGCTGCTATACCACGGTTGGTATTGATTTCCAGTGTCATGAATGCGGTCTCAAAGATAGACCAGTGTTGGTGGTTGATACAGTACTTTAAAAGTCCTGCAGCTGTTCTGTAGTTCTCTTGGTTATGTGGGTTAGAAACTCGTGCGACATAGGAAATGATTTCCTGTGGGCCTTTACCTTCTAGTTCACCTGCACCTGTGGAGGTTGCAATTAATTTAACTTGACTCATTGGCAAATCCTTTTTCCTGTTTGCGTTGTAGTTTGCGGGCCCTTCTTTCGTTTTCTAGAATGGCAACTTGTTTCTCCATGTAAGCCAACTCTTGATCAGAGTATAGTTTACGTTTCGCGGGGTCATGAAGTAGTTTGTTAACTAATCTAATAGTTTTCTTTTTCATGCCCATTTAGTTCTCCTCCTTGTAGTACTCAAGGATCTCATTATAATCGAGATCCAATGTTTGTTGAGGGGAGTCTGAGTATATCTCCCTCTCAATGTCTAGTGTGAGATCTTTAAGCCTTTTGTGTAGACTCTTCAGGTTTTCTCGGTTCATCTTTGTCCAGGCATAGTTCTGGGAAAGCATCGATAACATTTTGTTTGGTAATTTTATATCGGTCGGTAATCTTACCGTCCTTCACGAGGTCAAGCATCTTTGCTTCTTCTGGGTGTAACCCCTCAAGAAGTTGAAGCCACATCTGTTCTTTCTTTATCTGTTGGATCCGTGGTCGTGTTGTACCTGAACAACCATAGTAAACCACACCATTAACTCTCTTCTTAATGAACTTATCGATAAAACGATGCTCAGTGTAGAGTCTTTGGTGATCTACACCCTTAGGTCTCTCAGTAGGGGTGAATGGAGTCTTACCAGGGGGGAACATAAACCTGATGTTCTTTGCAAAGTTACAAAGTAAAACCTTTGTAAGTGCAGGTGATTTATATTCTTTAAGAATTTTTACTTTCTCTGCTTTTGTTTTTGCATTTGACGCACGCTGTAGTACTTCAGAAATGAGTGTCTGTGATACTGATAGTTTTGGTGTTGCGGGTCTAGCCATTTACGAAAATTCCTCAATCAAATCTTGGATGTTGTTGTCTATGAAGTAGTTAATCTTCAGTGATGGGGCGGGCTTACTTCCAGTAAAGGAAGTAATAATTCTTTCAACCACAGGAGTTGGAATCTTAGTGAAGTCAATCAGTTCAGAGTTCCTTTTCCAATTACGAAGACGAATAAAATTTGTAAACTCAGTTGGGTCCATGCTCGCCAGAGAAGCAATTTTCTCTTTACTTATCTTCTTTTGTGGTTTACCTGAGACTATTGCGTCATCACAGGTAAGGATGTTTGGGATACCATCAGAACGGTCACCACGAATGATGTGTTCTTGAAGGAACCCGATGGGATCTTCATTCTCAATCCACCTATTACGGATGGGATCATATTGTTTTACAAGTGGGTACCTGTGTAACTGAATGAAGTCCTTGTCTGCTGAAAGAATTAGGATTGGTTCTTGTTGCTGTTGCCGGAGATTCATCCTCACAAGTGAGGCAATCACATCGTCAGCTTCAGCACCTTGAACTTGGATGACATGGTAAGGAAAGTTACTCCTTACTTCGTCCCTAATCTTATTTAGTACGGAAAACACTTTGTCCCAGTCGTACTTAGACTTTTCGCGTTCTTGCTTACGGTTTTGCTTGTAGAAAGGGAAGATCTGACGTCTCCAATAGTTCTTATCGTCATAGCAGAGTACCATTTTACCGTACTCTCCCCCGAACCTTTTCTCAATACGTGCAAGGACACGAATAATTGACCGTCTTACAGTGTCAATGTTGATCTCGTTCTCAATCTTGTGCCTCACCATCAGATGACTGATGGCAATCTGGTTGGCGTCTATCAGAATCATGGGGGTTACCCTGGTCGCTGTCTTTATTATGGCATAAAAAAACGAGGGAGTCAAGCCCCCTCGTACTCGTCTTCATCCATCTCCATCTCGAAGTCGTCTTCCATAACGATGGTCAGGTAGTCCCCTCTGTCGAGTTTTCCCTCCTCGTCATACAACTCTGGATGGGGGTTCTTTTCAAAGAGTTCTTCAAAGTGATGTCGTGACTTCATCATGTAGTCATGAAACCTTTCTGAACCTAACCATCCAACGACGATTCCTAAGATGAGAGCGATTTCTGTGAAGATGATAACTTCGTATTGCCCTGACATGTTTTATCCCCCTTATTGGTAACGTGGAAACTTAATTGAAATTCTTTGTTAAACAAAGAAAAAATAATCTTGTGTCCAAATAGTACCTCCTTTTTTTGTTTAGGTTGTGGAATCATAGAAGTGAAACCACGATTGATACTCGTCATACAAATTTGTGCTCCATCATATATCGTACTGTATCCTTCATTCCTCCAATGTTCTTATTATTTATGTGGACCTGTGGGAACGTAGAGTTGTAACCGAACTTGTCTATGAATTCGTCACGTGTGAAGTCACTATCTAACGTGAACTTTTCATAGTGAACATCCTTGGAGTCCATGAACTCGGTTAGTCTGTCACAAAATCCACAATCGGATTTTGAATAGACATAGAATTTTTCAGACATAAAAATAGGGGTAGTCTTACCCCTATTTAATCATATTCAGTTGTGTTATTTAAGTCTACAACCTGTCAAGGATTGTATGCACGTTGCATGAGTCCGCCACCTGGACCGTCATCTTCATCATCACTATTAGCAATAGCTAACATGAAAAAGAATGGTGTCACAATGAATATGATTGTTTGAATTATAGTCCAGTCATATATCATTTGTTCTCACCCAACACTGCTGCAAGGATGGGAACACATGCCAATATTGCTGCCACTATAAAACCCATTACCAGATGCCTGGAATGACTTGACCACTGATTGCATATGCTCCCATGGCTGCGATGATTCCCAACATTGCGAATCGTCCGTTCAACTTTTCTGCGTTTTCGTTCATGGTTCTAAGTTAATAAAGGATAATGGTGTTTGTTTTAATAAGGGAAGTCCTTATTAAAGGTCAGGCAAGCCCGAAGTAGAAGTTGCCAGTGATGGCGTATGAAAGTAGACCGAACACGATACCAACCATGGCAAGTCGACCGTTCAGTTTTTCAGCACGTTCAGCATGGGTCTCAAGACCATAAGCTTCGGTGTACGAAGGATCAACATACATTCTGGGTTCTGTTGCCCACATGTTTTGTTGACCGCGCTCATTAGTTGTGACTGACATGAAGTTATAAGTTGTGTTAAGTAACTTTATTTATCATAACATAACTTTACACAAATGTAAACTCAAAGAATCAAAATTACTAAAGGGATAATCAATATACAAATCGAAAGTAAGCCACCCGCGAGATAATACACGAGTGGCATCAAACTGCCTGGGTCTTCTGTCATCTTGGGTTAAAGAAATCTACTGTGTTAATGATATCACGAAGGTCAGACTTGATAGGGTAGTCTTTAAGACACTTGGAGGCCTGCTTCCTTAGTTCGGCAGGTATCCTGGGTGTCTTTTGTGGATCAATTATTCTACAAAGAAACTTATAGGTCTCTTTGATAGAATGATACTCGTCTTCAGTCATCGAACACTTTACATTGTGGTGAACCTGGATGATCATCACAGAACTCATCCAGGAGTTTGTCCTTGTGTCTCTCTGAGGGGTCAGAGATCTTTCCTTCTGTCAAGGGATCCCACTCATCAGGAGAGTGAGTTTCATTACAGTGGAGGTCCACTTTGTACTTGGAGTACTTGTCGTTGGGGTCTTTTTGTACTGTCATTTTTTGTAAACCTGTTCATTGGTAAACTCTGCTGGCACCTGGCGGCCGAACATATCTAGTTGTCCGAGTATCTTGGTGCCTTGAATTGAAATAACCTCACACTTGTAACCAGCGAAAGGTCCTTCAATAACGTCGAGGATGTCACCTTCAACATATTCATTTAGGATATTTTGTTTGACTTCAAGGTGTGCATCATCACACATATCAAACAACCTCTTGATTTCACGAGGTCTAAAGGGGATTGGATGGTCCTTGTCGCAGTTGACAAAGAACTTGATGCCAGGAGTCCCCAGGATAAGGTCAAAGGTCCCGCCAGGGAACCTTGAGGTAATGTTACCCAACTCATCCTCCACCTTCTCCTGCTTGACTTTAACCAGGAGGTACCCAGACATCAATAAACTGTTCTTAACTTTTCTTTTGCCACTCTTCTCAACAACAAGTTCTTTCTTTTGAAGATACTCCACTTCCAGAAGATTGGTGTCATTAAACACAGCTCTTCGAGCCAGTAACTCACCTCTGGTAGCCTTCTCCTTATTCATGTTAATGGAAAGCGCGTACC
>WLWG01001571.1_pt1 | contig 20031 bp, 32 predicted proteins | sample 6712871 | NCBI WGS metagenome assembly WLWG01 (sample SAMN12718693, study PRJNA515312) | sponge metagenome | isolation source: marine sponge | host: Mycale hentscheli | place: New Zealand: South Island, Marlborough, Capsize Point | collected 2003-05-01
ATTAATTAATTAGTCAATCAATTAATCAATCAATTCTAATTAATGTTCATATCTAATTTTACGCAAACCTCTTTATTAACTGCTTTATAACCCTGGTTGGTGTCTTATGGTTTCCTCTTCCGTTTCCTCATCTTCCCTTTGTACTAATCTCAAACATTTAAATACTTGGGTATTTCTCAATTCATTGTACTTCTGCTCTGCCTCCACTATATTTTTATAGTCAAGTGATTTAGTATAAAATCCCTTCTTCTTTTCATCATTCCATAATTCTAACTCAACGCTAAATGTCTTAGGATACTCCCTTCTCGTATTATCTTCATCAAACCCCTTTAATTGGTTAATAGTCCAAGAGATAGGTGTGGTAATATTCTCTCTAAACTCTCCCCTAGTCCTATTGTGTTTAATTGAGGAGGTTCTCACGTTGTTTACGATGACTAGTCTCATATTTTTTAGTGCTTTATCTAATTTTTCTTCTTCTTCTTGAGTTTCTACTAATCCCTCTGTCTCGGCGTTAATGAACGCCATTCCTATCTGGTAAGCTTTGATAACTTCTTTAAGATATTGTACTTCTGCTTTATAACTCGGCATAATTGGGATTTACATATCAAAAAAAAGACCTTTCAAATTTTTCGGTCTATAGGTCAAGTAGGTCTATAGGTGTCTATAGGTCTATAGGTCTATAGGTCTATAGGGTCTATAAATCTATAGACGAATAAATTTGAAAGGTCTTTTTTTTGAGAGAAGAGAGACGCAGATGAATCAAGTAAAGGAAATCACACAAATCAACCATTATATCCACCTCTACAACTGGATTAAAGATAAGGATATGAAGAAGTTAGACATCAAGGCTAAGTATAAATCTACAGACCTCGCTATAATCCTAGAGAAGGTTAGGAATAATTATAATAACTCCATAACAAAAATGTATAAAACGATAGAAGAATATAATAAAGTAGTTAAATATTATAATGAAGGTATAGAAATCTATAATCTATGGTTTGGAGGATATGGAGGCGGACACCCTGATAATTTTAAATCAAAATATAGTACAAAGAGAAGAACCGTTAAGGGAAAACCTAATTATTATAAATTATCTAGTTTAAAAAAATGGATGAAAGAACTAAATGAAGCAAGTCCTAACAATTACCAATATAAACAAATAGTCTATCCCGATTAATTAATCAATTAATTAATCAATCAATTAATCAATCAATTAATCTTTTTTTTAATATAAAGGACTATAAATCTATAAAAGAAAAAATCAAAAAAAAATATGAATTAATCTTTTTTTGATTATATTTATCTTAATGACTGATTTAATTACTAAACACTATGGGGATATTAGAACCCCTGCGACTGAACCGCAATTTTGGGGACTAGACTCTCCTGACCTACACTGCTGGGTAGAACTTGACGGTAAAATCTTAGATTATCCTGTTAAATTACTAGAAAAATGCTCTCTACATGGTACTAAAAACCTAAAGTATGTACCCTTTCACGCTGATATTCAACCTTTACTTAATGAAAAATGGCGTAAGTGCTATGAAGATAAAGCTAAACAGTTTGTAGGTAGTAATATAGATTATCAAACCTTTTGGGTAGTAAGTGGTGGATTTTGCTTTTATAGGTCTATAATTATTTCTGATAGACTTAAAGCTAAAGGTCTTAACCCTAAAATTGTATATGGGTCTTTAGGATTCGTACAAAAGGACGGGTCTGTCTTCTATGAATATGGTTAAACAAATCCAGGCACACAAACTACGTAGCGTTGTCCTTTTTTACCCTTCTTACTATCTGATAGTCTTTTAGCAGTAAAACAATAGGCAGGTGGTCCTCTACCTTTACTACTACTTTTTTTTTCTACAGTCTTAGTTTTTTTTGCTGTAGTAGTCCCTGATGATGGTCTTACCTCGTCCTCTTTACTAGACATAGGTTTAGATGCTGGTCTTACCTCGTCCTCTTTACTAGGTTTGCTTTTTTTTTTCTTAGTTTTTTTCATAGATGGGGGTTTAATATCACTTATTTCTCCTCCATTAATTAAAAAATCTAAAAATTGTCTATTAGTCATTTTTTTATCTTTTAGTGCTTGTTTTAAAGAAGGAGATATGATAAAATCTAAATAGGTTGTATTAGTTCCCCCAAAGGTAGGTTTATCATATTTACTAGCTAGATTGGCGTAATATTCTACACTTGCTATATCTTCCAACTCTTCTATATCATTACCATAATTTTTTTTGTATAAATTATATAATCTACTAACAGGTATTTTTTTATTACTACCAGTCTTTTTTTTTAGTTTTTCTACAAATCCACGGACTTTTGATAATTTTTTTTGTAGTTTTTTTAATTGTTCTTTATCGTCTTTAGTTCTTTTGTCCTCCATATAAAATAATAAAATAAAATAAATCAATTAATAAATCAATCAATTAGTTAATCAATTAATTAATCAATTAATTAATCTAAACTCAAAATAATATTTTTTTTTTCTATTTTTAAAAAATGCTTTGGCGGATATTTTATTAGTCTAACATAGGTTATATTTTTATCTCTCATTATTAAGACTAATGAATAATTTTTTATATAGGTTTATCCGTAGAGTTGTTATTAATGAATTAATTAAAATAGTATTAATAAAGGTAATTATCTACAAAAACAAAAACCGAATCCCTTGGTCCTACATAGACATTTAGGTTTAATTACTGGTTTAGGTTTCCATAATAAACTATCTAATTCTTTATTAATTCTATTAAACTCCTCTTCTTTGCTTTCGGTAGGTTGTCCTATCCAAAATTTCCTTATCTCAGTTATTATTATATTATTTCTAATTATTTTTTTCTTATTAATTTCTACATCTAGAAAATCCCTTAAAAATTTAAATTTAATAGAATTAAGTTTAATAGTATAAATTCTACTATTTTTCCGATAGGGTGTAGATTTTTTAAATAGACCTACAGCAAGACTATAGGGTTCTCTCCAACTCCTATCAGACATCATCATCTTAATACACTCTATAGGGGGTGGTAAAGAGTACTCTAAAGCACCTAATATAATTTCCCAATCCTTCTCGGGTGATATTTTACCTAAAGTCATATCATAATTAATAGTTTTTTTCTTAATATGTTTTTTTAGGTGTAAAAAAGCTAATATTTAATTTCTAAATCTAATCCTTCAATCTTGTTAAAATTTCTATAGTATCTATCTTCGTGTAGGACTATTAACATATGGTCGTGCTTTTTCTTAAAGGTATAGTTCATTAACTTCACAAACTCTTTTTTTTCTAGATTAATCATTTCATCAAATAGAATATTACCCTCAGCCTTGTTACAGGGTTTAAAAATAATTAATAGTTGAGTCACGGCCCGAATGCTTTTTGGAATAGTAGTTAGACGCTGGACGCTATTAATAATTCCTAATCTTAAGTGTCTTCTATTATATAATAGTTCCTTAAAGGTTTGTTGGATATTACTTTTTTTTAGATTAGCTGCTTGGTCGTCTATATATAATAGTGAATTCAATCCTTCTTCCGCATTAGCACTAACCCTACCGTATATTTCTAATAGGGTATCTATGGTTAGGTCATGAAAAATCTGCTCTTCATCTATAGACTGGAATGGGTTACACGCATAACTATTCATACTATTTTTAGGAATTACTATAAAAATACTATGGTATTTTTTTCTTAAAGGATTAGTTATTATATTAGTAGCTAAACTACTCTTACCACTACCAGGTTTTCCTACTAACACCATATTAAAACTAACATTTTGGGGTAAAGGTTCAGGTACATCTTTTAGGGCGGTATCACACTTAAACTTAGGAGGAGCAAATAGTAATTCTCTATTTTCCGTTTCTGTTAAACTCATCTATATAATTATATAAAATATAATTGTTGATGATGTTGTTCGGGTTCATCTTCTTCACTACTAAATTCTATTTGTTTTTTCTTAGGTATCCTCTTTCTAGTTTGTTTAACCTTTTTCTTTTGTTTATATTCTCTATAGAAATTTCTAATAAATTGCTGGTCGTCTTCACTTGAGTCACTATCACTATCACTAATGATTATTTCTTTTTTAGGTTTTTTCTTTCTTTTTTTTATTGTTAGTTTATATGGGATATCCTCCTCTTTTGGACTGTTTGGTGGGGACGGTGGTGTGGTTTCTATTGGCGGTTCTTCTTCTTTCGGTTTAGGTGGTGGTGATGATGCTTTTTTTTTATTTTTAATATTTTCTAACCTCTTTAGTCGTGCTTTTTCAAAGGCGTCTATTTGTTTTTGGGTGCGGGGTTTTTTCACCCTCTTAGGTTTAACCTCTACTTCTACTGCTTCTGTCGCTTGTGTTTCTTCTATAGATGCTTCTAAATCCTTCTGTTTTTCTTCCATTATACAAGGACACAAGAAAAAAATATTGGATAATTATAAATGTTACCTATCCCTATAGACTATCCGCAATACCATCTCAGCGATTTTATAGATATACCAGTTAATCCTATGGATATATACCCGTTCCCTAATGAAACTATAACCGCACTAGAAAAATATAAGATTCTTAAAAAAAGGTTTAGTCATAGTAAAAACCCTAGAGAAAGTGTAATTAAATATCTATTTAGAGAGGAAAAGAGAAAATCAGGAAAAGGTTTAGGAGTTGAAAAAAAAATTATTAATAAAAAAATAACATTTGATTAAATTATAATGACTAATATCTTAAAACCACAGTTTAACTATAGTTGGGCGAGAAGTACTCTTGATAGTTATAGTTCGTCAGTCAATCCCTTAAAATATTCATTTAATCCTATTAATACCCCTGTACCTATCAGAAATCCACAGGGTTCCTATAGATATTTTCTAGAGTTTCCTCAAAAAAACGGTATTCCCTATGGTTCTCCTATTACCCCCTGTCAAAAAGAGGGGATAGCACATTACCAAACAGGAATACCAGCAGACCTTAAAAACTATTATCAAGGTTTAGAAATACCTAATTCTATGCCTCAAACTAGAAACCTTAGAGATATAGGTTTGGTTTATCCTAATCTCAATACAGGAATGGTACTTGCTCGTTTAAATTTACCTCAGTAAATCTATATTAATAATAAATGGCGGAAGTTATAGATATTGATGAAGAATTTAAACCCCCTATGGGTAAAATGAATGTAGATAAAAAAGATAAGGAATTTCCAAGGATTAATGAATGGGAGGTCAAACTACCTGAATTAAAAGAGGAGAATTTTAAATTAGAAAATGGTGAACTAGATACCTTTGGTTTTGCTAGAGCAACTAGTGCGGCCCACCTATTCGGTTACTGTAAAATCCTACAACTTACTCTTAATGAAAAAATTATGTTAGGACAAGATAAAGAAAACCCTTTAACCGAAGAGGAGATTATGGAATTCTATAAGAGACAGGAATCCAGTATGATTAAACTGTGCGAGTGCTATTCAATGTTAGAAATTATGAATACTAATCCAGATTTTTGCCGACCTGCTACTGATAAAGAGGGAAATATTATACCTGGTAGTGTTACCCTAAATCCAGAACAGTTAGAAAAACTAGGAGGAATTAAAAAGGATTGTAATGGTAAAAACACCTTAAACTGGTCTCATCTAAAACAAAAATACGATGAGGAGGTAGCAATTGCTAAAGGAATTGCTATGGACGGAGCTGTAGCTGATGCTAATCTAAAAAAAAACTTGGAATATCTTAATGAAAAAAGGGGGATTCATACAGAAAGCGATTGTGAGGCCTGGTGCTCTAACGAGGAAGGCGAAAAAGGCGAATCTCAGTGTGAAAAAATTTACCGCGAAAGTACTGAGGCAACCGACTAAATATACTACTCGAACAGTTAGACAAGCGAGACTAGCTAAAACTTTAAGGAAAATCACGAATAAAAATAAAAAGAAAAAATAAATGTTTAGCATTATGGCGGTTAACTATACTAATTCACTACAACCAACACCTAGTCCCTATATAAAAATCTATCAGAGCGATAAACTATCTAGTTTAGGGGTATTTATAAGTAGTATTCTATTATCTGCTGGAGGTCTATTTGCTATTATTTTCGCTTGGATTAACAAGTCAAGATGTAGTAAAATCCGCTGTGGTAGTTTAGAGTGTGAGCGTGAGGTTGTAACTAATGTCTAACAGTTTAATAATTCCGTTAGTACTTTAACTTGATTTTTTAATTTTTCTATTTCTTTATCTTTTAATAGTAACTGTTGTTGAATAGTAATTTTTTTAATTTCAGGGGTCATTTTTTTAGGTTTAGGAAATAGTTTATTTATTTCTTCATTTACATATAACTTAATTTCATTTTTAAACCTATCTCCCATTATCCGTTCCATTTTAACTTTAATATTTTGTTTAAAGGTTTTCTTACAACTTCTATAGAATATTCTAATAGTATCGCCTCGGTGTGTCACCGCAGGGAGGAAATATTCTAACACTACTCCATTTGTATCTCCCTCTATCAAAGATAGTTTAAATTTAAAGGTATTTAAGGCATTTTCAAAATCAGTCATCAAGATAAATATAATCAAATAAAGATTAATTCATATTTTTTTGGATTATTTCAAAATAGATTAATTAATCAATTAATAAATCATTATCTAAATTTATATCTACTCCTATATAATTTCTATCTAGTTTATCTATTACATTAAATACTACATCATTATTACAGGTCATATCTAGGATTAAATCCCCTTCATTAGTATAGGTCTTAATAAAGAAGCTAATCATTTCATCAGGAATCGTTTTTCCATCTCTAACACACCTCTTAAACTTTAATATATTATTAGGGTATTTTCCTATATGAAATTCTTTTTTAACCTCTTTTTTAGTTCTACTACCATAATAATTGGATTTTCCAGCTTTACCAGTAAAATATTTTTTTGTACCTATCATTTGGGGGTTATACGTAGGGGATTTTTTATAGAAAATATAAATTTCCTCTTGTTGTCTTAAAGGTTGCTTTTTAGCGTGAAAGAAGTTAGTAGGTTTGTCTTTAATCCATATATAATGATATTTAGGTGTTTGACTTTTGATTAGTTTGTAGGAAAAAGGCATAGATGCGTGAATGATTGCTACCCCATTTGGTTTTAGTATTCTCCATATATCTACCCATAAAATATCCCAATCTAAAGGTTTGTCCCATTCATTCTCAGTTACCCCAAAGGGAGGGTTTGTATAGATACAATCTATAGTATTTGATTCTATTTCTTTAATGTAAGAGTGTATATCTGCTTTAATAAACATATTAATAAATTAGATTAAATAAAAATGAATTCATATTTATTTTGAAATAGATTAATTAGTCAATTAATTAATCAATTAATCAATCAATTTATTAATCATTAATGATTATTAATCACCAATAAAAAATGGAGATTTAATTCGTAATTGTTTATTTCTTTGTTCTAAAATATATTTTCTATCTTTTATAGAAGATTCTAATAAATCATTCTGCTCAACTACCACAGGATATAAATAATAGGATTTCATTTTCTTAAAGACCCATCTGTTATAGTAAGAGTCAAGAGTAGTTAAGGCCCCAAAATCTCTGATAGTTTTTAAAAGTTTTGTAGGGTCTTTTACTATATAACTTGAAGTAGTCCACCATTTAATTTTATCGTGTCTTATTAGATTCCAACCAATTTTAGGTTTTTCGGTATGTCCTTTTTTATCAGTAAAAAACCCTCCCAAAAATAAAATTTCCCAGTCATCAGGAAGTGGCGGAAGGGGTATGTCTTTAGGACTTTGATAGTCCATTTTAAAATCATCTTCTAATATTAATAGAGGAGGAACAACTAGATTATTCTTTTCATAGTGAGTTTGTATAACCCATCTAAGACTTTTCAAGTGAGACAGGAATATAGCTAGTCTTATTTTCCATTTATCAGTGAATGGGACAGACCTACAAGTAATAAATTCTTTTCCAGTATGATATTTAATTTTTGCTTGTAGTGCTTCTAAAGAAAAATCTAAACCATTAATAGCATCTATATAGTAATCTGGAATTAGCTTAATATAATTTCTTCTAGGACTATCTTCTAATGATATAATAGCGATTTTAAATTTCATCTGATAGTAACTCTTTCGTTTTTATTTCCTCATCATCTACGCACAGTAATTGATAGAGGTGAGTAATAAAAACAACCCAGCCAATAGCATCTTCATTTATTTCCTCTACAGTTTTACTTTTAATAATTTTCTTAGCGTTTTCTAAATCTACTTTTTCAAGGTTTTCTAGTGCTTCTTTTAGTTTTTCTATATATTCAGCACCAGTTGATATTCTATCTATACTCAATCCACAATATTTATAGAGGTAATGATGTTTTACTAATGCTCCATCTTTTCTTTTATGGATAAAATATCTAATATTATCTACTCCACAGGAATCTCTATACTTTTCAAAATCTTTTCCTAACTTTTTAAATAATCGTCTTTTTTTAGCAGAGTGGATTGCTACTTTTTTCTTTTCTAATTTATTTATTCTTTCTTTCAGATAGGTTAATTCATTATCTATAGTAGTTGTTGCTTCACCTATTCCTATTTTTTCTTTATAAATTCTATTTGCTTCACTATAAGATATACTATATCTTCTTTCTATTGCTCTAAGAGCGGTAAGTTTAGTAGAATAACTCTTTATTTCTTTATTATCAAACCATACAAAGACCCTATTGAAATCAGTAGATATTTTTAATACCATTTATTATAAGAGAATATTATAATTCCTTTAAGTTTGTTTTTTTTGGTAACAACTATATGTTTTTTTGAATACCTACTTTTAGAGTCTAATTTTAATTCTCTTTCTTATTACGGATTTTTCATTTTTCATTTTACAACTAGTCTTTTTTTTCAACTATTAATTTAGGTTTTTAAATAAACATACTTTTATTATCTAAAAAAACAAAATAAAAAAAATATAAATATATATGGTCTTATCCTTATCAATTAATTAATCAATGAATTAATTAATCAATTCATTAGTCATTAATTCTAAATTATCCTCTTTTAAATTCTCATTCTCTTCTACTAGTTCTTCATTCCTCTCTTTTAGTCCTTCTACTTCTTCTTGTAGATTAACAACTTGGTCTAGCCAATCCTCTTTTTCTTTCCTCCAGTCCTCTTTTTCTTTCCTCCACTCCTCTATAAAACGTAGGTGCGTATCTTCCATTTTAGCAGTCTTTTCTTTTTCCTTTCCTACCCAATCACCCCAAGCTTCACTATCCTCTTTTATTTCCTCTTTTAATTGCTTGATTTCCATATCTTTACTTTTCATTAGTCCATCTTTAAAGTCATCAAACGCTTTAAGGACTACTGAAAAATCCATAGATACACTCTCCTTTTTTTCTATTTGAATAGAAGTAGGTTCTTTATTAGTCTTAAACTTTTTATACCAACTATCAACAACCCCTTTAATAAAATCTCTATCTTTACTTTCTAAAAGTATCATTAGATTTCTAATTAGACACTGTTTAAGAGATAAAGAGGTTATAGATATTCTATATTTAGTTTCAACTCCATCCTTTTCTATTAATATAAACTTACCGTCATTAATTAATTTAATATTTTTCTCTTTCAGATAGTCACTCATTTTTGATTCATTAATTAATCAATTAATAAATCAATTTTATTTTTCATTTCCCATTTTTGATGCTTTAGACTAGCACAGTGAATTCTTAGTTTAATTCTTTGTACTTTACTACCACACTTACAAATTACTTTATCATCTTTATTTTTATTATACCATCTTTTAGATGCCTTAGTCATGTAGGTCCCATTATCCATATTTCTATAAAGGTCATTTCTAGCTTTCCTCATCATCTTTACATAGGGTTTTTCTTTATTGTCGTGATACCATTTTAAACTTCTTTCTCTACACAGTTGCTTTCTTTTAGAATTACTTACATAACTCCTCTTTTTATTAATAACTCCCTCTATAGTATCAATATAGAATTGTTCTACTAAATACATAGTTTTTAATAATAAATAGTAATCCTCTCTAATTAATCTAAAAGTTAAGGGTTTTTCTAGTTTTCTAGAATTACTAAACTCTCTTTTACTAGCGTGACTATATTGTCTATTTTTAAAGTTAAGTGTAGAACCTATATATTTTTTACCACACTTACCCGTTACCTCATAGATATATCCCTTAAATCTATAAACCGACTTAAGCATTTTCCTTAATAAATTTGTAGAAATTATTAAATAACCCTAAACGAACATTTTACAGGTACATCCATCTTTTTTTTTAGGTCTTGTCCTCTCTAGTCTTCCACTAAAAGGTCGTCTTACTATTTTACTACCCTGTGCGGTGCGTTTGCGTTTTCCACCTCTATCAAAATCTTTAGAGGTCTTTTTTGTAGTAAAATCTAATCGTCCTTTCATAGTTCTACTTCTACTTCCTTTTCTAAATTTTCCAACCATTTTTTTATAAATTATAATTATATAATAAAATGGCTAAAATTACTACTCGAAAAAAAAAACGCACGACCGATAGAACCGGTTGCGTAACTACTAGGTGCTGTGTTGAATGCCCTAGACCTACTAGGCGTAGAAGAAGAAGGAAATTAGCAAGTGTATCTAAACCTTTATCTCGTGCTATGCCTATGCCTTTACCCTCTCTACAGAATATTATGCCTAGTCCCTTTATGCCTTTAAATGTACCGTTACCTAGAGTAGAAGCCAATAGACGACCCCACGGTACCTATCAATTTAATAATCAACCCTTAAGAGTACAACAAAAATCAACTAGAGAGGCAAGTACAATTACAGATAATGAGGTAAGGGGTGTGACGAATCAAAAAGCACCTATTACTAATGCTCCTGTTGCTAGACCCCCACCTAGATTTGAAGGTACTCCTTTTGGTAGAGGTACTTCCCTTGGTAGAAAAATTTTAGCTAGTGGTACTCCTCTAAGTACACCTTTAGCAACACCTAGGAGTGAAACCCCTCCTAATCCTTTTGAACCATTACCAAATATACTAGATTTAAAAGGACTAAATGCTTTAGGAGTAGGAAATCAAGGACAAAATTTAAGGCAAAATCCATTAGTAGATGTTACTAGAAATGAGTTAATAAGAAGTACAAGACAGAGTAGTTTTGATGAAGGTGAAAGTATTAGCAGTAGTAGTAGTGATTTTAGTGATGTGGATGAACGGTTAGCTAAGGGTGGTATGGGTGATTTTTATGCTTCTCGGGCCACTTTTGGAAACGATGTAGGTGCTTTAAGAGATGAGTACGAGCAAACACTAGGATTAGACCCACTTGCGGCTACTAGAGAGGCTAGAAAGACTTTAAGTCAAGAATCACAGAGTATAAGTCAATTAGGAGGTAGAATGACTGGTGGTACAATGACTATGGGTGATTTACCTATGGAATCTAGCGGAGGTGCTGGTGCTAGAATGGCTAGTGATACTACTACGGATATGTCTAATTAAATAAATTGGATTTTTCCTATTTTTTTAAAGGCTTTGGCTTGTTTTGCTAGTTTTTTAGCTACCGCTTTTTTTTGAGACTCACCTACTTCCCCTAGTGGGTCTGCTAAAGTACTACCTAATTCACTACCAGTTTCAAAAACCTGCTTAAACTGACTAGGCGTTATAGTTCGTTTTCCTGTTTTTTTTGCTCTATCTTCACTTTCTAATATTATATTAGATGTTTTCATAAACGCTTTAGGTATTGCTCCTATAACTGGAATTTGGCTAATGATTTTAGTAGCGGGCATATTCGCAAAAAATCTTAACCTCTCATAGTTATTAGCAAAAGTTATTAGTGGAAACTCTTTTTTAATCTCTTCCACTCTCTCCCTGGCTCGTTTTCTGTCTCCTCTACCTCCAGTCCTTAACCTTTTCTCTATATCTTCGTCGTGGTATCTATATAATCTTGCTAGTAATCTATCCCTCTGTAATGAATCTGGAGCCATATCCGGTGAAATCATAAACTCGCTTTCTAATCCTGAATTCCTCGCCATAGTGCTTAACTCGCTTATCCTTTCTTTACCTAATGCTTCTGCTTTAGATTTAGCTTTATTAATATTTTCTCTGTCTTTTGCTATAATTCTACTTATTCCTTGGCCTATTTCTCCTTCAGCTATATTAAACTGGAACTGTTTAGCTTGTCTTATTAAACTTCTACCTAAACTTTCGTTAGGTTCTTTTTGTTGTTTAGGAAACTGACCTGTTCTTTGATAGGCACATCTTTTTAGATTTGGATTATAAACTGTACCTAAAGGGCAAAAACTCATTTACTACTATCAGTAATGAATTTAATTAATTTTTTGGTAGGTTTAATTTTTCCTTCTCTTATTAATTTTTTATAGAATTGAATTAATAAATCATATTTAGTAGGTTTAGGTATTGTACCTGCTATAGTATCCTTTATTTCTATTTGTTGAGAGATTGTAATAGGAGGTAAGGGTATAATTTCCGTCTTTAAAATAGAACTAAAACTACCACCTTGTAATAAAATTAGACTATTATTAGCGTCTGTTATAGTAATTTGTAGATTACTAAATGCCTGTTCTGGTATTAGTATTTTAGGAGTAAGTTGCTCGGTACCAGCTATATAAGATAGGGATTGAGGTACTACATCTATAATATAAGGAATTTGTATTTCACACATTATAGTTTGATTTCTATCGTTTCCGGTTTGAATAGAATTTGTACCATAATTTATAAGGACTTTTATCGCATTAGTTCTCCGTAAATCTACTACTATAGGAGAGAGTAAAACATTATTAGGTGCTATGGGAATTATCCAGTTTCCGTCTTCATTATCTATTAATCCCAGTGGTTTTAGACAAAGTCTATTTAAATTTTCAGGTTCTATAAGGGGATTACTTGGAGTTAGGAATGAAATAGGATTTGGTCCATTGTTGGTAAATCCATATCTTCTACTACTTTTAAAATAGGTTACCGTTATATTAAATCCAGCCGCGTTGACTTGAGTTTGTACCTCTGTCGCAAAATCTACTGCGTTATAATTTCCTACTCTAAGGAAAACATTTGAAGTTGCTAGAGTAGTAAGATTTGCTACTTTAATTAAATTGTTGGCCTCTCTGTCGTTGGTATGTATATTATAGAAGGTATAATCTAATATAAAATTAACTGGTATTAATAGGATTCCAAAATTCGGTGGTGTATTGATTACTCGATTAAAATTATAGTTTTTTTGACTATCATCACTATAAATAGAGGAACTAGAAGGAGGTTGATTGTTATTATTTGTAGTTAAATTATAAATTTCACCACCTCTTTGTTCGTTCCTACTAGTAAAACCATCTCCTCCTGATAAATAGATAAAACTATTATTAGCTATATAATCATAATTAGCATAGTCGGGGATATTTTGTGGTTGTGTGCTCATTAATAAAATTGATTTTTATTTTTTTGATTTTAATTATCCTTAATGGAAATCCCTGGATATAGTAATTATACAATTGATTTAGATGGAAATATTTGGAGTAAAAAATATAAAAGGTTTATGAAAACCCAAATAGATTTAGATGGATATGAAAAACTACAATTAAGAAATGATAAAAAAGAAACTCGTTATATGTCTGTAGGAAGATTAGTAGGATTAACCTTTATTCCTAACCCTGAAAATAAACCTCAAATAGACCATCTTGATAGAAATCCCCTTAATAATAACTATTTAAATTTAAGGTGGGCGACTGGATTAGAAAATATGACTAATCGTAGAAAAATGAAAACTAATAGTAGTGGTTATATGAATATTTCTATTGTAAATTCCAATAGAGGACCTAAATATGATTTACAAATAAAGAGGTTAGGAAAATTATTATTTAGAACTACATTATCTATGAAAAATTATACCCTAGAGGAAGTTGTAAAAATTCGTAATGAAAAGTATAAAGAGTTTAATATAGAGATTAGAGACTGAAAATTATTTTCTTTACCTTTATTATAAAATGAGCTCGTACCCAAAATCTCTGGATTATAGTTCTCTTGCCCCTATGGCAGTGGCCGCGAATAGTCAATTAGTTGTATCCCTACCTGAATCTAGTAGGACCGCCTCACCGGACGATATTACTCGTATCCGTGTATCTACTGGTATGGCCGGCGCTTATTTAAATTGTGCTAAATCCTTCTTAAAATTTACTATTGTAAATACTACTACTTATCCTGGTGAAACTGCTACTAACCGAGATTGGACTGGTAAAGTGATGTCACCTTTAGTACTTGACCTTAGTGCTATGAGTTGCGTTAAAAAAATAGAGTGGTACTCTTCTTCTAATCTTTTAGAAAGTATTAATAATTATAATGTTCTTTCAGCTATTATGATAGACACTCAAATGTCTAGTGAAGCTACTCACACCTCAGGTGATATTTTAGGTCTTGCTGGTGATGGCTTTAAAAACTCTACGTATTTCTGTTTAGTTCGTGCGGCCGGTACTAGAGCGACTTCTAATAACTCTATGCCAGCCGGAGCTGTTGGCCCTCCAGCCTCAGGTTTTACCCCTTTTTGGTTTCAACCTGGAGCTCCAATTCCAGGTAACCTTTCTACTAATCTCCTAGCAGGTCTTAATGTTATAGTTAATGATGGTACTGCTGGAGCTGGTAATGATATTGATATTCTACATAATAATGTTCTTGAAACCTCGTCAGCTAGTCCTGCTGGGGTTGCTAATGCTCTTAATTATGGTAATCATCAATTAGGTTTAGTTGCGTTAGATGCCCCTGATGGTTGGAATTTCCTTAGAAATGCTGGTGGTAATATCCCTGCTACAGCTGGTCTTTTAGTTAGTAATAATCAACTTAGGGGTCTTCACGAAAACGGAGGTGCTAATGGTGCCGATTTAAGAATTAGTAGAGTAGGTCCTGTAATTCCTTTTGGCGGTAAATTAACCGTATGCCTTCCTCTCCTTTCTATGTTTGGTACTCTCGCCTGTAGAATGTACCCTATACACGCCTTATCTAGTCCTTTAATGCTTCATATCTATTGGGATTCGGTGGCTAACGTACAATGCCTTAGATGGACTCCAGGTCATACTAATATTAGTGAAACCGTGCCTGATGGGACACTTGCTAATTTAGATAATCCTAATGCTAGAAAAGTAGGTAGTTCAACCTATATGAACTGGGGATATCAAATGACAGATATAGAATATCACGCTAATATAGTAACTTTATCAGGAGAAGCACAGGCAGTAATAGACCAAATGACCGGTGGAGTTTATCAAATCTCTACTTCCTCTTACCGCCATTATTCTAACACTATCCCTGCTGGTTCTACTCAAAATGAAATCCTTGTCCCTGCTAGGTTTTCTAGTCTTAAATCTCTCTATCATTGTTTAAGACCACAGACTAACTTAAATAATGCTAGTCATTTTTCTATTAGTGAGCGTATTAAAAATTACTTTACTCGGGCTCAGCTTCGTATAGGTTCTGCTTTATATCCATCTCAACCTATTGAAATGACTAATAATTATTATCAACCTGCTCCTGTTCCTGGTACTACTTCCAGTTTATCAAGTGGCCCGACTGGTTCTGCTCCACAGGCTTATTCTCTCCTAATTAATGCTTTAGGTAGTTCTATTAATACCCTTAATATTCCTTGTAATATGAACGGAGAAGTCTATGCTAACAATACTGCTGGAGTTCCAATTACTACTGATGGTGGTTATTATATTGCTAGTCATACTGGTTCTACTGCTGGTTTCGTTCTAGGTTTTGATGTTGAATCCTTTGGCCCTAGTGATACTTGCTCTGGCCCTCTATCTGCTGGTCTTAATACCTTAGGTATTTCTATTTACCTACAGTTATCGGTTGATGCTATTAATCTTGGCACTAGTCTTATAACCGCTACAGCGTTTGATAGTTCTATGGTTGTTGCCTGTCAAATTGACTCCTTCGCACATTTTGACTTAGTCGCTACCGTTGCCGGTGGTTCTATGTCGGTAAGATTTTAATTATTATAAATCTACTTTTAACCAAGTTTTAGTCATTTCATCTTTAAAATATTTTCCTACATTAGTTTTGTTTAGTTTATTTTCTCTACAAAATTTATGATACATTCTAGCTCCAACCGTATAGAGTAAGTGTCTTATTTTCCAAGTAGAAGGCATTTTATTATTTTTAAATCTATCATAGGAGAATTGAATTAATTTCTCATACATATTAGAATCTCTAAAATAAATTACATTAGTGTTAAAAGTTTCTACACCTTTTTCATCAGTAAAAATATTAATAAAATCCATTTCATTAGGGTCAGGTAAAGGACATAGACTTTCCATATCTAAATCCACATACATTCCTCCATATTTTTTTAATACCAAATATCGACCAAAATCTATTTTATAAAACTTACTTGGAAAATGATTCCAAAAATCTAGTAGTTCTGGAAATTCGTTTTTAACTAGTAAATCTAACTTTTCTTCGTCCCATATACGAATTTCGGTAGTAGGATTATATTTAGATAATAAATAAATATTTTTAAGATAGAGTAGATTATCGTGAAGTTTTCCTAACCCTATTTCTAAAAAAAAAAAATGTACTAATTTCATATGTAGAGAATATTAGGTTTTTATTTTTTCAAATGAACCTTATCTATTTTATATGACTTACTTTTACTATTCACACTAGCATAGACTCTTGCCTGAGCCCACTGATTAGGAGTCATATTAGGACGACTTGGTCCAGCGGTTCTATAAGCACCTAGACCTTTTCTATAAATAGTTCTTAAACCGGATATTTTATATCCAGTTTTTTTGGCTATATCAGTTATAGAGTTTGACTGATTTAATGGTTGTCCGTATTTTTTGTTAAACTTTTGTTTGTAGGTTAAAGTCATTTAATTAGATAAAGAGAAAGTTATCCATTCTATGTGCTGACCTCATATCCGTGCCTAGTTTTGGTTTTATAGTTTTAGAGTTCATTTTATTAGAGGCACTTACTATATCTCCCTCGGTTCTATAGTTAGTTACATTTTTACATAAACTACTAGTACTACCTAAAGCACACCTAGCATTTATCAAATTATCAGTTATACCAGCACCAGTAGCCGCATTAAAAGTAGTTGCCTTAATATTTTTGTTTCTATAGGAGATTTCTCTAGCACGAGCCCCACCTCTACTGTGTCCTGTAGTAGATATCTCATATCCACTATAATCCTTTTTTAGTTGTTTCACTAATCTAGCATCTTTTCTAAAATCACTATCAAAATAATAGCTACCCTTTAAAATATTTAGATTATTTAACCAATCCATACTTGTTTTACTTCCACGCATTCCTATTTTTATTTCCTTATCTTTTTCATCTAAATAGACTGCGGTGTTTTTATCACTATAGTCTTTTAGGTATTTCATATCTCCGTAGGGTCCATCCTCTTTTCTTTCGTCTTGGGGTGCGTAAGCTTGTTTAGACACGAAAGCAGTTTGATTATAGTCTTTTGAACCAAGTCCACCACTACCAAACTCTTCTTTAGTACCGAGACTACCTTGTCCGTTATTTTCTTTGACGCCAAGTCCTTCATTCATTATTAATTAAAAATATTAAACTTCTTCAAATTGTAAGGTTAAATTATATCTAAAACAAAAAGGTATAGCAGTTCCGGTAACCGAACCTGTAGTTAAATCTGGTTGGTTGAGAGGAACTAAACAAGTTGCCGAGTTATAAGGAAAACTATCACCATCTAAACACAGACTACCTAATACTATATGAATTATTGTTGGGTCCTGATTAACTATAGTACATTTGTAGTGGTCTACCGATGTTATTTTTGCTTGAGGGTTAACTGGTGAACCGATTGATGCTACACTAGGTCCTGCTGGAGGTGCTACTGCTGAGAGTGCGAAACTAGTTAATTGACTAGGATTCGTTTCACTAACATTTACATTACCGATTTGTAATAAAGGATATTTTCTATAAATATTAGAAGTTGTAGCTGGGGCAGTGGGTAAGGTAGTTTTATAAGGGATATTGTTACCTGTTTCAGTTTTAAAAGTGTAAGGTGAACTAACTTCCATATTAACAGATATGTTAGTTCCCGCAAACTGGGGATAGTCTATATCATAACCGGTTCCGGCGTTAGGGATTTGATTATTAAATCTACATTCCATAGAAAAAGATTTAACAGATACATTAAAAAATCCTGATTTACTTTCTAAAGGAACAGGTACTTTATAGTATAAATCACCTGAAAAGACTGCTGGATTAATATTGGGTACTACTGTTTGCTGTGCTGTTGTATAAAAAGTAAAGGGAATATCACCCTGTCTTTCTCTGTCATTACTGTCTATATTAAGGGTAAAAATCCTTTTAGGTTCTATTGGTAGAGGTTGACTGATTCTAGGAATATCCATTTATATATTATTATTTTATAAATAAAGTATGATAACGAATATAAAAATATTTGATTATAGTAGAAGAATGGGAAATTATCCTTCTTTAGAATTGGTAGAATATCAAGGAAACTTGTTAGACTATCCATACGCTTGGACTAAGACGAAACCGAAAAATTTTGATTATTATTTTACTAATAAAAGATGTACTAAAATTAGTAGAAAATTATATACTCGTGATTATGAGAGAGGTTGGTTCTATGGTTATAATATGAAAGAAAATCCTATAGATTTAGAAAAAGAATTTTAACCATTATATCCTTTATTTTTCATTCCTAACCTCATATTCATCGTCATTTTGCGTCCAAGTCTATTCATTTTGTTCGTATCTGTTTTTTCACCTAAGCCCGGCATTTTATTAAGAAAATATATTATTATTTTAATAATGGAACTATATAAACCTTTTAAATCAAAAGTTAAGGGTAAAAAATATAGTGTGAAGGTTAAGGGAGGAAAAATTATTCATTTTGGAGCAGTAGGATATCCTGATTTTAGGAGCGGAACAGCAGGAGCAGAGCAAAGACGTAGATACCTATCAAGAGCAAAGGGGATACTAACCAAAGAAGGGAAAAAAGCATATCTAGATAAAAATAGACCGGCATACTGGAGTTATCACTACCTATGGAAAGGGTAAAAATCCTTAAATAATTAATGATGATTAATGATGATTAATGATGATTAATCAGATACTTTATTTTTTTAATAATTCAGATACTTTTTTTTTTAATAATTCATTTTCTTTTTTTAATTTAACGTTGTATCTACTCATATGTTCTATTACCAATTCTTTATCCTCTTCTACTTTCATAATATACTCTTCATAGGTATCTCTCGAAATACATAGTCTATCCATTTATAATAATATATTAATATAATAATATGGATAGAAAAACTTATTATAGGAATTATTATTTACAAAAAAAAATAGCATTAAGACCAAAATTAATTATTAAAAAGAGGATAACAGTAATTTTTTAATTACTATGGGGCCAAGTATAAAGAATAGGTTGAAGTTCTGGGCTGTGTGCTCTGTTTCTCCTACTAATCATAACCAAATTTACTTTTCTATGTTGAGTTGGTGTAAAATATCCTTTTACTCCATCAGTAACAAGGGGTAGATAATATTTCATTACTGTTTTTCTTCTTTTATAAAAAGAGTAAGTTCTACTAAGGTGATTTTTACGGAATTCATTTAAATCTCTCATAATTAATATTCTATTCGCAGATACCAATATCCCAAACCATAAACACGGATTTTCATCAGTTTCACTGGTTCTTTCCATAAATATATAAAGGTTTGCTTGTTTTTGAAGACATTCTTTTAATAAAGGAAATAGTGTGATACATCGTCAATATGATTTAACTGATAGCGAACTGTCTACATTTTTAGCAAATAATCAAGATGCTACTATTAAACATAGTAATAATATGAATAAAAGTGGAAATATGCAAGCAAATTATAATAACTTGGATAATTGCCAGTTTCCAACTCCAAATATTTTAGAGGATAATATTACAAGTTATAAAAACACTTTCTACATTTATATCAGAAAACCCTGTAATGTCTGCTATTGCTGGTGGTGGAGCATTACTTGGTGGATTTTTATTAAAAAAGAAATTAGGGTCAGGCGAACCTGGATCTGAGGGTAATCCTTTATTTGTTAAATTAGCAGGA